>Ga0206130_10000243_pt1 | contig 96251 bp, 99 predicted proteins | sample Helgoland_Spring_9_FD_148637 | JGI IMG/M metagenome (GOLD analysis project Ga0206130, IMG submission 148637) | Pelagic subsurface seawater microbial communities from Kabeltonne, Helgoland, North Sea - Helgoland_Spring_Bloom_20160512_1 | ecosystem: Environmental > Aquatic > Marine > Epipelagic ...
ATAGGGCGGCAGTTGGATCAGATGAATGCGACAGTTTTTGCGCGACAGGAACGCTCTGACATCGGGGCCTTTGTGGTATGGGGCATTGTCCCAAATGACGTGAATGATACGTTTGTCAGGGTTTCTCGCCTTGATCTTGGCGAGAAGCTGAACGGAGCTAACCCCATCGACGGTGGTTGGTTCAACAAAGGGCGCGTCGAAGGTTTCCAGGTTCAGCGCGCCGTGAATGTTCACACGCCCACGCCCAGATGTCGTTTGAATGGCTGGATTCGACCCTTTGCGAGCCCAACCATAGCTGGGTTTACTTTGATATTCAGGATGAACGGCATCCGAGAAGTAGACGGCCTCGTCGGCAGGCAAGTTATTCAGTAGGTTTTCATAAAATGCGATGAATGCAGCCTGCTTTTCAACGTCAGACACACGGGGCAGCGCCTTTGGTTTGCGATACTCGAACCCCAGACGGACCAAAAGCTTGATGCAGCCAGAATGAGAATAACCAATATTAAATTCTGAGCTCATATAGGCTCTGATCTGCACCGTTGAACGGCAAAACCGTTCCTCAAGCCATGCGCTCAAATTCACCTCTTGAGCCGTCGCCATCCGTGACTGCCCGCCTTTCCACCCATCGTAGGCGACGGCTTCCCAGTCCTCAGCCAGATATTGCTTGTGCCAGCTGCGCACCGTGTCGTCGTCCAGAAACAGAACCTTTGCAATTTGGGAACATGACATCCCATCATCCAGCAGCAAAAGCGCATTCGCGCGCCGCGCAACCCCGTGATCCTCACGCTGGCGCTTCACGCAAGATAGGAGTTCAAGGCGATCTGCAGTAGTGAGAAAATTCGGACGGATCATAAAAACATCTGAATCGCATTCGCTCAGCCCGTCAATACAAAAGTCGGATCATCAAGGACTCCAAGTATAAGTTATTAAGTTTTTATGAATTTTTATTCTATAAAGGGGAAATGGACATCCGACGCGCAGATCAAATTGCTGGGTCACTGGAACAACTTGTCTTTCGGGGTGACTACAAGGATGGTCAAAGGCTCGATGAAATAAAACTTGCTGCGAAGTTCAACGTGTCACGCACTCCAATCCGTGAAGCGTTGCAAAGGTTGGTCCTTTCTGGGCTGGCCGAACAGCTGCCCCGGCGGGATGTCTTTATTCGTCAACCCGGCCCAATCGAGCTTATGGAAATGTTTGAGACTATGGCCGAATTAGAGGCAGCCTGCGTACCAGCCGCGGCGACGCGGATGATGGAGGAAGGGTTAGAGCGGCTCGTTGCCGCCAATGAACGCTGTAAAGAGGCTGTTCAGCGGGAAAATATCACAGATTATTATGATGAAAATGAGATTTTTTATAAAGAAATCTACCGCGGCTCCACAAACGCATTTTTAGATCGCCAAACCCTGCATCTGCAAAACAGGTTGAAACCCTATCGCAGGGTCCAATTGCGGTTTCGCGGGCGCATGTTAGAATCTCTCCAAGAGCATGAAGCGATCGTTGACGCTTTGCAAAAGGGCGATGAGGACCGGGCTGGGAATATCATCAAACGCCACGTGACAGTCCAAGGCGAGAAGTTCCAGCAATTGATGGCTGGGTTGAAGCCGGATTGAGGCTGCCCAAACCTGGGCTGTGCGCTATCCGAGCAAGCGGCGTGCGATCACCTGAGCTTGTATTTCACCAGCACCCTCAAAGATGTTCAAAATGCGCGCATCGCAAAGAATTCTGCTAATCTTATACTCCAGAGCAAACCCGTTGCCGCCGTGGATTTGCAGCGCATTGTCAGAGGCAGCCCAAGCCACACGCGCACCTAAAAGCTTCGCCATGCCTGCCTCAATATCGCAGCGGCGTCCTTGGTCTTTTTCAAAGGCGCTGAAATAGTTCAACTGACGAGCCACCATGAGCTCTACCGCCATCATGGCGAGCTTATTGGCCACACGTGGAAAATCGATCAAAGATTTCCCAAATTGTTTTCGATCTACCGCATAGCGATAGCCAAGATCGAGCGCTGATTGCGCCACGCCAACTGCCCGAGCTGCAGTTTGAATTCGGGCGCTCTCGAAGGTTTCCATCAATTGTTTGAAGCCTTTACCCGTCTCACCACCAAGCAAGTTCTCGCTCTTGATTGGGAAATTATCGAAGGCCAATTCATATTCTTTCATGCCGCGATAGCCCAAAACCTCAATTTCGCCACCGGTCATGCCGGGGCTGGGGAAAGGGGCCTCATCGGTGCCGGGAATTTTCTCAGCTAAAAACATCGACAGGCCCTTATAGTCGGTGGTGTTTGGGTCGGTGCGGGCGAGAAGGGTCATCACGTGGGTGCGCGATGCATGGGTGATCCATGTCTTATTTCCGGTCACGCTCCAATCCGCGCCATCGCGAACAGCCCGGGTGCGCAGGGCGCCGAGATCCGAGCCGGTGTTTGGTTCGGTGAACACCGCCGTTGGCAATTTTTCCGCGCTGGCCAAAGCCGGCAACCATTTTTTCTTTTGCTCTTCCGTACCACCGGCAAGAATTAATTCCGCTGCAATCTCGCTGCGCGTGCCAAGGGATCCCACACCGATATAGCCACGCGAGAGCTCCTCACTGACTACACACATGGAGGCCTTTGAAAGGCCTAGACCGCCGTATTCCTCTGGAATTGTCAGGCCAAACACGCCCATTTCGGCCAACTCGTCGATGACCTCCATTGGGATCAGCTCATCTTTGAGATGCCAGTCATGTGCGAAGGGCTCAATCTTTTCGACCGCATAGCGCCGAAACTGCTCGCGGATCATTTCCAATTCTTCATCCAAACCCGAAGCACCAAGCATTGTGTCGGCTTCGCGCTCTTGCATCAGGGTCACGAGCCTAAGCCGGGCGGCTTGGGTGTTGCCGGATGCGGCCAGGAACGCCGCGGCTCCCGCGCGGAGGGGAGCGAGATCCTCAAATGTTAAACCGATATCTTGCAACCTGAAGATTTCTCCTTGGTTCATCGGGATGCCACCGGCCAATTGACATAGGTATTCACCAAATGCAATTTGATGGATCAATTGCTCTACCTCGCCAAAACGATCCGATGCCTGCAAAGCCTCAGCCCAGTTTTGCATATGGCGCAGACTTTCCACATATGTGGCCACCCAAGCAAAACCATGGGCCGCGGTTTGGTGCTCTTCGATCAGCGAATTAACGACACGGCCCTCATAGCTGACCAATGCGTGCAGCTTGGTCTTGGCTATATCACAGACCGCCTCAGCCGCAGGCGCAGCCTGTGCAGTGAGGGTTAACAGGTCAGGCAAGAGTGCTATCGTTGTCATAATTATATCCTGTTTCCGCAGACCAAACCGGGCCTAGTTGCTGTAATTGGTGTAGGTTGTTTGCAGGCACAGCACAACTTTCATTCAAAAGAAAATGCTATTTTGAAGTATTATGTCGCACTCGAATTGAAGTGCGGCGCCCATGGAGAGCCGTTATGATGAGAGCGTGAGTGAATTTTTCAACCTATACACGCCAGATCTATTGCTTTTAATTGCCATAACAGCTATATTTGCTGGGATGGTGAAGGGTATTGTTGGCTTCGCTATGCCGATGATTTTTATCACCGGCATGACGGTGTTTATAAGTCCCGATTTGGCGCTGGGCATTCTTATTTTACCCACTTTGGTCACCAACGGGTGGCAGGCGGGCCGCCAAGGTTTTGCAGCAGCCTATCGCGCGCTTTATGACCACCGTTGGTTTTTAGGGATGGGGTATTCCGTGCTGTTGGTCACAACACAGATGGTGCCCTTGCTGTCACAATCGCTGTTTTTCTTGTGTCTTGGTGTGCTGGTGGTGGGCTTTGCCAGTTTGATGCTGAGCGGATGGCGGCCTAAGGGCCGCAGCGGCACTGGCCTGTTGATTGGCTGTGCTTTGGTTGCTGGCGTTGGTGGTGGGATTTCGGGCGTATGGGGCCCACCAACAGTGATGTATCTGTCGACCCATAACCTTGAGAAACAGGCTCAGATGCGCGCGCAGGGGGTGATCTACGGATTGGGGGCTATTTTGCTTTTGATGGGGCACATGCGTTCGGGCGTGGCTACGGCACCAGCCCTTATGCTGGGGGCTTTTGCAATACTTCCGGCCTGCTTTGGCATATGGATTGGCTTCAAAATTCAAGACCGGATCAACCAACACGTGTTTCGAATCGCCACATTGAGCGTGTTGGTTTTGGCAGGTCTAAATTTGATCCGCCAGGGAGCGTTGTAGCGCAGCCTGCGGCGGCTGTTTAGTCACGGTTTAGGTTATTTTCCGAGCGACACTGCGCGCACATCATCGTCGATATGTGGCAAATATTGCTCAAAGTTATAGGCAAACATGGAGACCAGTTTGGTCGCCTGCGCGTCATAGGCCTCTTTGTCCTCCCAAGTGCGTCTTGGATGCAATAGAATATCAGCTACGCCTGGAACCGATGTTGGGACTTCAAAGCCGAAGTTTGCGTCTACGCGGAACGCACCGTTAGAGAGGGTGCCGTCCAGAGCCGCGCTCAGCAAGGCCCGAGTGGCTCGGATTGGCATGCGACTGCCGTGGCCGTAAGCGCCGCCGGTCCAGCCGGTGTTGACCAACCAACAGGTCGCGCCATGTTTCGCAATCTTATCGCGCAGCAAATTTCCATATACTTCTGGCCGACGGGGCATGAATGGGGCCCCAAAACAGGTTGAGAAAGTGGGCTGGGGTTCGGTGACGCCGCGTTCTGTCCCGGCCACTTTGGCGGTGAAGCCTGACAGGAAGTGATACATCGCTTGAGCCGGTGTCAGCCGCGCAATCGGAGGCAAGACGCCAAAGCTGTCACAGGTCAGCATAATGATGTTTTTAGGATGACCACCAAGCGCAGTTGCAGAGGCATTCGAGATGTACTCCAAAGGATAAGCACAGCGCATATTTGCTGTCAGACTATCATCGTCAAAATCTAACTCTTTGGTTTCGGAATCATAAATCATATTTTCAATAACAGTGCCGAATTTTGACGTGGTTGCATAGATTTCAGGCTCAGCTTCAGCACTCAGATTGATGGTTTTCGCATAGCAGCCACCCTCAAAGTTGAAAGTGCCTCGATCCGACCAGCCGTGCTCATCATCGCCAATTAGCACGCGAGAGGGATCCGCTGACAGTGTGGTTTTCCCCGTGCCTGACAGGCCAAAGAAGACGGCCGTATCCACCGGATTTCCCGGTGCGTGATTGGCCGAGCAATGCATCGGCATAATGCCTTTTTCGGGCAGCAGGTAGTTGAGCAGAGAAAATACGGATTTCTTATTTTCACCGGCATATTCGGTACCGCCAATCAAAATGATTTTGCGATCAAAATTCATAGTAATTACCGTTCCAGATCTGCAATCGTGGCGTGCGGGATCAGCTAGGAATGACGGGCAGTTGATCACGGTCCAATCAGCGGTGAAGTCGGCCAGCTCTTCTGCATCTGGGCGACGCAGCATGTGACGGATAAACAGGCCATGCCAAGCTAACTCGGTGATCATGCGTACATCCAGACGGTTTGCGGGATCAGCGCCGCCAAACAAATCTTGCACAAAGTAATCGCGGCCTTGCATGTGCGAGATCATGTCGTCGTACAGCGTATCGAAGCCCGCCTCCGACATTTCCGCATTGTTGTCCCACCAAATGGTATCGATAACCGAGGCTGATTTCACCACATGCTTATCCTTTGGGGACCGGCCAGTGAATTTTCCAGTGGACACCAAAAGTGCGCCACCACGCCCCAATTTGCCCTCTTTGCGGGCCAGAGCATATTCGATAATCGCGGGTTCGATCAAGTTATAATACACGTTTCCCAGCCCGGTGATGCCTTGATCTTCGAGGGTGAAATTGGGGTTTACACGTCCAGCGGTCATGCCATTGCTCCTAAAGCTTGCATCTGATGTCTAGCCTTTAGCATGGCATGAGATAATGCCAACAGCGTGATTTGGGTTCGTTAGCGCAATCAGTGGCAGTTTAGCGCAACCAATTTTGCCAGGGTGGTAAAATTAACATCAATGAAGCGAATTGCTGTTTAAATTGGGGGAAGATTTTTACTGATTCGTAGTTACAGGTTGCACCGATCAGCAAAATTATGGAAAGTGAAACAAGTTATTAATGCGAAAATGTTGTGCCGATCAGAGGACAATACCAATGCCAAGAATTGCTCTTGTCGACGATGATCGCAACATTTTGACATCAATCGCTACGATGCTTGAAGCCGAAGGTTTCGAAGTTGAAATTCATTATGATGGCCAGGCGGCATGGGAAGCTTTCACAAAAAGCATGCCAGATCTCGCTGTATTAGACATCAAAATGCCACGCTTGGATGGCATGGATTTGTTGCAGAGGATGAGGCAAAAAAGCACCATTCCAGTCATGTTTTTGACCGCAAAAGAAGATGAGATTGACGAGATTTTGGGCCTGCGCATGGGGGCAGATGATTATGTAAAAAAACCCTGCTCTCACCGTATATTATTGGAGCGTATTCGCACGCTTTTGAGGCGTCAGGATGCTATTTTAGGCACTATGCCAGCCAAAACAGAAGCCACCAAAGTCATGGAGCGTGGCCTTTTGCTTATGGACCCACTGCGCCACGGCGTGACATGGCGCGGGTTGAATGTCGCGCTCACGGTGACTGAATTTATACTGCTGCAAGCCATGGCGGAGCGGCCTGGCTTTGTAAAAAGCCGGGATCAATTGATGGATGTGGCATATGATGAACAGGTTTATGTGGACGACCGCACCATCGACAGCCACATCAAGCGGTTGCGTAAAAAACTGCGCATGGTGGATAAGAATTTTAATGCGATTGAGACACTTTACGGAATTGGTTATCGCTATAATGAAGAATAGTTTTGGCCGCATGTTTCAGTCAGTCTTGCCTCTATGAAAGATTCAATAAAACATTGTAAAAAACTTGTTTTAGTGAGTTTGTCGCGGTTGACCCGCCGGTTATGGTTGTTTCTCCCAGCTCGTGCTGATTGTGCCGGGGGGTGCCTATTGTGGTTTATAGAGATGCGTCAAGTTGGCCTCACCGGGGCCGAGAATATAAACGATCTGGATGTTTCCGCTGACGCAAAACCTTTGGGTGCGTGCCTTGTCGTCGGCCTGCCGGTGTAGCGCGTTATGGAATATGATCCTTGGAAAACTTATAGTAGCAGCACAGACGGGCTGTTGCTGCATGCCACCGCTGTGGCTGTCGATGGCCAAGGGTTGCTCATCTTGGGCCCGTCCGGCTCTGGTAAATCACAGCTTGCCATTGAGATGATGACCTTGGGCGCGGATCTGATTTCAGACGATCGGGTGTGGCTGCGTGCCGCTGAGGAGGGGATTGTGTTGCAGGCGGCGGATCCTTTGGCTGGTCGGATTGAGGCGCGGGGGTTGGGGCTGATATCTTGCCCGATGCTGTCTGGTGCGCCGTTAAATCATTGCATTGATCTGTCGCTGATGAGTGATGCGCGCTTGCCTTTTGCCCAAGAAGTCACAAAGCTGGGCCATAGAATTTTAGTACTTCCCGGTGGGCCAAGGGTGCCGCAGGCCGCGGCGCTTGTGCTTTTGGTTAAGAATGGATTTGAAGCCTATGACTGAATCTTCGCAGACGACACATGTTGTGTTGGTGACGGGCCCTTCGGGCGCGGGGCGAACCACCGCGATTAATGCGCTCGAGGATGCTGGCTTTGAAGCAATTGATAATATGCCACTCACACTTGCACCGCGCTTGTTTGAAGGTCCCAGACTGGACCGCCCCTTGGCGCTGGGACACGATACGCGCAACCGTGATTTTGCCGCCAATCAAATGATGGAGACCATTGGGACGCTCGCTGCGAATGGTGCGATCAAGCTGGAGGTTCTCTATCTTGATTGCTCAGTCGACGTTTTGATCCGTAGATTTTCCGAAACCCGCCGCCGGCATCATCTTTCGCCTGATGGGACCGCGCTTGAGGGGATCCAATTGGACCTTGACTTGATGCAGCCCGCGCGGTCCCGCGCCGATGTGTTGATCGATACAACCACCCTATCGCCCCATGAATTGCGGGCCGAGGTGACCCGATATTTTGCGCAGGATTTGAGCCACACGATGGCCATCTCGTTGCAGTCCTTTTCCTACAAGCGCGGCACACCTTCTGGCATTGATATGATGTTTGATTGCCGCTTTCTTAGGAACCCACATTGGGATCAAGTGTTGCGCTCTGAAAATGGCCTCCACGCTGGGGTGCAGGCCTATGTGGCGGAGGATAAAAACTTTGCACCTTTTCGAAAAAAAATCTTAGATTTAACTGATTTTCTCATCCCTGTGCATATGGGCGAGGGCCGGTCGCATCTGGCAATTGGATTTGGCTGCACTGGTGGTAAACATCGTTCAGTTACAATGGTTGAAATGCTGCAGAAAGATTTGCAATTGCGCGGCTGGCATGTGACCATACGGCACAGAGAGTTGGTAGAGCAAACCGCTCATACAGACATTTCAAAATCTAAGGTTATGCACAGTTGATCGGCATTGTTATCGTAGCACATGGGGGGCTGGCCACAGAATATAAGGCGGCTGTGGAGCATGTTGTTGGTGCTCAATCGGGTATTGTTGCAGTGACAATTCGAGCTGACTGTGATCGCGATGAAAAACGGGCCGAGATTTGCCAAGCGGCTGACGGAGTGGATTGTGGATCTGGGGTTGTGATCGTAACCGATATGTTCGGCGGTTCACCCTCTAATTTGTCATTGTCAGCGTGCAACTGTGCCAATCGGCGCGTGCTTTATGGCGCTAATTTGCCCTTATTGGTGAAACTTTCCAAATGCCGCAAAAAAACCGTACCCGAGGCGATTGCGAAAGCAATTAATGCAGGACGCAAATATATGGATTGCCTTCCGGAATCTTCAGAGGGTGAATAATTGCAGCAAACATTGAACATCATTAACGAAAAAGGCCTACATGCGCGGGCTTCTGCCAAATTTGTTGAGACGGTCGAGCGTTTCGATGCTGGAGTGATTGTGCGCAAAGATGGGCTATCTTCTGAGGGAGACAGCATTATGGGCCTGTTGATGTTGGCAGCCTCTATCGGAACCTCCATCGAAGTTGAAACTCGCGGCGTAGAGTCTGAAGCTTTGGCACAAGCTCTCGCTGATTTGGTGGCGGATCAGTTTGGTGAGGCGGGATAGCGCCGTCCCTCTACGAGACGCTTGAACTTTAAGCCGCCTGTCCTCTATCTCAGCGATAGGCAGCCTAAAACAACAGCGCTTAGCAAAAGTCTTAGGCGCAGCCACCATCGTGGCGTGAGGCCAAGGCGATAAAAAATAACGTCCAAAATCAATAGGCCTACGAATCCGATCATCAGATAAGATGTTTTGGAATCAAGCCCGCTGGACACCACGAAAAAGGCCCAAAGCGCGGGCAGCACTGACATTGCATAGCATGCGGCAGCTTTGAGGCCGTGAGCCTTTGTTGCAAAGCCCCACAGCACCCCAGACATAAAGCTCAGAATGACCACGCCGTAGCTGGTTTGCACCTCAGTCCCAAGAAGGCCAGCCCCAACCCAGTTTGCACCCCATGCCATGATCTCCGGACTGGCATGGCTCATCGCGCCCCAGATTAATGGGAGCAGCCCACTCAGGCCAAGGATCAATGGGGCTTTAGGGATGGTTTGAGTCATATCTTGGTTATCCGGTCTTGGTCTTTGCATCTAAGTCCAGAAGGAATGCGGAGCTATCGTAATAAATGGCCTGCTTTTTATCATCTGCCATGCGATCATAAACTTTATACATCATCCCAACTCGATGATTGTTACCCAATTTTTCACGATTGCGGTCGAGAAAGTCCCAATAGAGGTAATTGAACGGGCAGGCATCTGGTCCACTTTTTTGGTTAACCTTATAGCTGCACCCTTTGCAGTAGTTGGACATCTTGTTGATGTAGGTTCCGCCTGAAGCATAGGGTTTGCTTGCCAACAGTCCGCCATCGGCAAACAGCGCCATTCCGGTCACATTTGGAAGCTCAACCCACTCAAAGGCATCGGCATAGACACTCAAAAACCAGTCATTAACCTGACGCGGGTCAATGCCCGCCAAAAGCGCAAAGTTGCCCAAGACCATCAGACGTTGGATGTGGTGAGCATAGGCGTTTTGGGCGGTTTCAGTCACGGATTGATGCATACAATTCATCTTTGTGTCAGCATCCCAATAAAATGCCGGTAGGGCGCGCTTGGCCTCAAAGAAATTCAATTCCGCGTAGTCTGGCATTTTCTGCCAATAGATCCCGCGCACGAATTCCCGCCAGCCAAGGATTTGGCGGATGAAGCCCTCGACCGCATTGAGCGGGGCCTTTTGGTCACGGTAGGCTTGCTCGGCCGCGGTGATACAGTCCAAAGGCAGAAGTAAGCCTACATTAAGATAAAGGCCAATATGGGCGTGATACATCCAAGGCTTGCCCTGAATCATTGCGTCTTGAAAGTCCCCAAAATAGGGCAGGCGCTCTTCAATGAACTGTGTCAATGCTGCGCGGGCTTGCGCGGCGGTGACTGCAAAGTGAAATTGGCTGGTATCACCCATATGATCTGCGAATTGGGTCTCAACCAAATGCAAAACGTCGCGGGTTATTGCATCCGGTGCGCTGTGGTAGGTGTCTGGCACGTCAAAGCTGGGCTGAGGCGATTTTCTGTTGTCGCTGTCGAAGTTCCACTGACCGCCAACCGGCTGATCACCTTCCATCAGCACCGCAAATTTTTTGCGCATATCGCGGTAAAAATATTCCATCCGCAAACTTTTGCGTCCGGCGCTCCAGCGTTCAAACTCGGCATGATCACATAAAAACCGGGTGTCAGGACGGATGAATACCGGAAGACCAAAGGTCTCGGCCCAGCTTTTCTGTTCCATCAATACTCGGTATTCGCCCGGTTCGGTGGTGATGATATGATCCACCTTGTGGGTGGCGAGTACTTGTTCAATAGCCTCCGTCAAACTGTGCAACGGTGCGTCTTGATCCAAGCGGATATAGTCAACCCGGTAGCCCTTCACGCGCAGCTCTTCAGCGAAATGGCGCATGGCAGAAAAGATGAAGGCCAGCTTTTTCTTATGGTGTTTCACATAGGTAGCTTCAGCGATCACTTCGCACATGAGGATAATATCCTGTTGCGATTCTGCGCCGCTCAGGCTTGAAATTTTTCCTGAAAGCTGATCGCCTAATATGATCCTTAAAACTGTCAAAACTACTTCTCACCCAATTTCACAAACACACTCAGGAACTAGACTTGGCGTTACACAATTCAAGGTGCGTTCGGTTTTGCTGTGGGCAAAACCCAAGAAAATCATCCGCCGCCACCTTTTTCTTTGTGCTGGGTCGCCTAGTTAAAGCACGAGCGGGTTAATAGGGTATGGTTATGAAAGTTGAAAAAGTTTTTTTGCTGCCAGAAGAGGCCAGTGACGTCATTGAAATGGCGTTGTCAGATCACGTGTCTTTTGCCAACATTAAAAAGCTTTACGGGTTGAGCGAAAAACAGGTGAAGCGATTGATGCGCGACACTCTCAAATCAGGCAGCTACCGCGCTTGGCGCAAACGCGTCCATGAGTTTGGCAGTCGCCGGGAATTTTACAAATGAAAATGGTCAAGAAATCAAACTTCCCTGCGAAGATTTGTGTGACCTGCGTGCGGCCGTTTCTGTGGCGTAAGAAATGGGCTAAAAATTGGGATGAGGTGCGTTATTGCTCTAAAAAATGCCGCGGTCAGGTCGCGAGTGGACGAACTAGTAGCTCGTCTGATTGAGACGATGCCGTGCCTCAGGGTTGTAAAATGGCGTTTTCCCATTCGTTGATAAAACGGCGCTTTTTTAGCTTGTCGAGATAGACCAGCAAGCCTGGTCCCATGCGAATTGGGCGTAAGGACGTATCTGAGGCCGCTGGGTTGCGATTGATTGTGGGAAAGGGATAATCTGACGTTGAAGAATTTTCATCCCATGCCGCCTGAATGAGATGATCTACAAATTCAGATGCGATTGCGGGTTGTTGAGATGTTGTCGGGATTAGGACAGTGCGCATCATCACTGTGGTGAAATCCTGTGGAGCGATAATGCGTATGGTGTCTTGGGCGTCCCTGCGCGCCATCGCGTAGCTGCCCAACACATTATAGGCTACCGCGATTTTGCCGCTGCTTACATCGTCGATCATGGCGCCAGAGCAACAATAGAGTTGGATGTCTAAATTCCCCATCACCTCCGCCAAGCGCCAGAAGGTTTCCGATGTGCGGGCGTCTTGGGTAGCAAAAAGATATCCCAAGCCACTGCTGCGTACGTCATAGGTGCCAACCCGGCCGCGAAACCGGTCTGGGTGGTCTCGCAGAATGGAAATCAAATCTTGCCTCGTTTTTGGTAGAGGTAAATCCCCAAAATCCTTGGTTGAGATCACAATCGTGGCGGGTTCCTGCGTAAAGGCAAAAACATAATCATGCCATTTGCCCCAGCCGGGCAATAGGGTTGTTGCGACAGAGCTATGTGCTAGAGCCAATCCGTCATTGGCCAATTTAGTTTGCAGATCCATGGCGCTGGAAACTGCGATGTCGTAGGGCGCTTTTTCGTCTTGAAGAGCTCGCATCAATTCTGTTGAGCTGACTTCGTGATAGTTGACAGTCACCTTAGGGTTACTTGCCTGAAAGCCAGTTATTAAGGGCGCAAATAGTTCGATATCTGCGGTTGAAATAATACGCAATATTTCTGGCTCTATCGAATTGCTGGTGAAGCTTTTCTGACGCTCTATTTCAAAGCTTAGGCTAGGTGCGGCGGCAGAGAGGCCTGCGAGTGTTAAGACGATGGAAAGGATATTGAGACGCATGCACCAACTCCATTTGGATTGTTAGATATTATTAAGTTGCCACTATGGGCCTGGATCACTTCGTCGACAATGGTTAAGCCTAGGCCAGATCCAACGATGCCGGAAACATTGTCGCCGCGCGCGAACCGTTCAGTGAGGCGTTCTGCACCAGTTTTGGGAAAGCCAAGACCTTGATCGCAAATAGACAAAGTTACCCACGGGGCTTCAACTGTGAGTTCGACGCTGATATCACTTTCCACAGGTGAATATTTTATGGCATTGTCGAGGAGATTTTGCACAGCGTTCTGGATCAAGATAGCGTCTCCAAATATTTGCGTGGGGTCTATTTCAGCATAGGTAAAGACGATATCTTTCAACGTGGCGACGGCCTGCAGCCGGTCGACGGTTTCGCCCACCAAAGCTCCGAGGTCGATCTTGCTGCGTTCGAGATGATCGGTGCGGAAGGTGACCATTGCATGATCCAAAAGTTGGCCTGCAGCCCGTGAGCTGTCGTCAATGGCTCGAATCATTTCTTTGAGTGTGGCCCGGTTTTCGTCTTTGTCCACACGCCGCAATGTGATTTCAGCCTGTGCGCGTACTATGGCCAATGGGGTGCGTACCCGATGCGCGGCCTCAGCAATGAAATCTTCAGAGCGGGTCAAGGATGTGTCAAGCCGCTGAATGAATTGGTTTAATGACTGCACCAGTGGCGCCATTTCTTCAGGTACTGATGCTGTTACTGGGCGTAAGTCATGGGGCCCTCGGCGCGATACTGAGGCAGCCAAACGCTTTAGAGGGCCGACTGTGGATTGGGCTGCAAGTAAGGCGATGATGGCTGATATGACGAAAAACCCACTGCCAAACAACATCACCATGTTTGAGATTTCAGCCAGTGTCTTGGCCTGGCCATTCCTGCTTTGAGCAATCGAGGCCTGCAGCTCAATTGGGCGTCCCTCCAATGCCAGCAAACGCGTGGCTGTAACCATGCGAATTTCAATGTCTTGGTAGGTGCTGGTCATAAAAGCTGGTGTGTCGGTGGTGGCGCGAAGCTTTGGCTTAGGCAGGTCAGCATATCCGGTCAAAAACGCACCGTCTTGATCAATTCGGTAAAATACTCGGTCATTGGACAGATTGCTAAGCATGGAAAAGGCGGAATATGGAATATCAACAGTGAGTTCGCCCTGTTGAATTGAAGAGGCGTCCAAGATGGCTGTAAGCGAGGCGTTGAGGATGTTGTCTTGTGACTGTTCCGCTAACTGCTGGGCAAAACTGCGTACGATTAAGATCAAAATGATTGTCAAAATAGCAGCTCCGCTTAGCAGCTGTACGATCAGGCGCCAACGAATAGAGCCGGTGCCTTTTAGCATGCCATTCATACCAGACTAAGCCGGTATCCCAGCCTCCGCACCGTGATGATTTGCACATTGCTACCCTCAAGATGTTTGCGCAGTCTTGCGACATAAACCTCAATTGCATTTTCAGAGACATCTTCATCATAAGAAAACAGCCGGTCCACAAGTTTGGACTTTGAGCAAATCTGACCAGGGACGTTGAAGAATATTTCTAGTAATCTCAGCTCTTTATTGCGTAGGTTTGTCGTGGTGCCGTGGTGAGTTATAGTGCCTGAAAGGCCATCAAATTCAACCTCTCCAAAGCTTTTTATATTAGTAGCTCCGCCACCATGCCTGCGCAAAACAGCCCGGCATCGCGCCTCTAATTCTGAAAAATCGAACGGTTTGGTGATGTAATCATCGGCCCCTAAATCTAAGACACCAACCCGATCTGAAACCTCAGATCTTGCGGTTAAAACGATAACGGGGGTTTTGCCCGCGCTGCCACGATATCGGTTCAAAAACTCTCGGCCATCGCCATCAGGTAGCATGATGTCCAGCAGGATCATGTCATAAGCGGTGGTGGCGAGATAATCCCTTGTGGTGGACAGCCTGTCTGCATGGTCAACGACATGGCCATCGAGCAACAGATGACTGCAGATGGCTTTGGCAAGCTGAATGTTATCTTCTACCAGAAGAAATCGCATAAGTGGATGGCTTTCTTTATGTTGGGTGTCAGGTTTGTGTCAGGTTCTTGTTATTAGATACCAATACTGGTCCGCGCTGCGGACACTTGTCAACTTGGAGGAAATTATGATGACTTTAAGATTGGGCCGAAGAGCCCTATTCAGTGCGGCTGTGGCTGCAATGACAATCGGAGCCCCTGCGGCCTTTGCTGATGGGCACCAAGTTGTGGATAGTATCCATTTCATTATCCCGGGCGGAGCCGGCGGTGGCTGGGATGGTACTGCACGTGGAACTGGAGAAGCTTTAACCAATGCCGGTCTTGTGGGCTCGGCTTCTTATGAAAATATGTCTGGTGGTGGTGGAGGTAAGGCCATCGCCTATATGATCGAGAATGCCGACAGCAATCATGGCACGCTCATGGTCAACTCTACCCCTATTGTGATCCGTTCTCTTACAGGTGTTTTTCCACAAAGCTTTCGTGATTTGACTTTGGTAGCAGGCACCATTGGTGACTATGCGGCTATGGTCGTAAGTAAAAACAGTCCGATCAATTCCATGGCAGATTTGGTGGCAGCCTATGATGCTGATCCGTCAAAAACTGCCATTGGTGGTGGTTCTGTTCCTGGTGGCATGGATCACCTCGTTGCAGCAATGGCTATGGAAGCGGCTGGTAAAGACGCTTTGGATGTAAAATATATTCCTTATGATGCGGGTGGCAAAGCTATGGCAGCATTACTGTCAGGTGAGATTGCAGCCCTGTCTACTGGCTTCTCAGAAGCGGTTGACTTGGCTAACGCTGGTGAAGTAAAAATCATTGGTGTGACCTCCTCAGAACGTGTGAGTGCCGCGCCAGACGCAAAAACCATGGTGGAACAGGGTATTGACACCACATTTGTAAACTGGAGAGGGTTCTTCGGCGCACCTGGTCTGTCAGCTGATAAGTTGACGCAGTATCAAGCTGCTCTTGAACAAATGTATGATACGCCAGAATGGGAAACGGTTCGTGCCCGCAATGGTTGGGTCAACATCCACAATAGTGGCGATGACTTCCGGGTGTTCCTTGAAGCACAAGAAAAAGTTATTGGTGACTTAATGAGAAAGCTTGGCTTCCTATAAAAAGGAAACTGGAATGCCGGGGGCAGCGCTATATCAGGTGCTGCCCTCACTCGATTTAGAGCTTTGAGGATAAATAATGGCACTCGATCGTTGGATTGCACTCATATTTCTGACCATCTGCTTAGCCTATGGCTACACAGCATGGTTCACCATGGATGAGGGTCTGCCTCCTATCATGCAGCGAAATCCAATCTGGCCTAGCACCTTCCCCAAATTATTGTCTGTTGTGGGGCTGGTCACCTCTTTACTCATTCTCCTTGGCCATGAAAAAAAAGATCAGGAGACTGGTGAAATCGATTATCGCCATTTGCAAGATTATAACGTTTCTCAGGCTGTTGGCCTTTTGTTTTTAATGGTCCTCTATGCAGTATCGCTGAAACCAATCGGGTTTTTGTTATCAACAAGTCTTTTTCTAACAATTGGCGCCTATATTTTGGGCGAACGTAAATGGGTTCTTATGATTGTAATCAGCATGCTCACTGCACTCTCCGTCTGGTATTTGGTCTCAGAGATCCTGGGTATTTACATGCGCCCAATGCCTAATGCTTCTTTGCTAGAAGGTTTTTGAGATGTTTGAAGGATTGCTCATTGGCCTACAGACAGTATTTTCTATCAAAATGCTTGTAGTCGTAATTGGTGGCTGCCTTATTGGTACCTTTATTGGCATGTTACCCGGGCTGGGGCCCATGTCTATTATCGCAATTATGATTCCAGTGGCGATATCAATGGGCGATCCTGCAGCAGCGCTCATCTTGCTTGCAGGTGTATATTATGGCGCGATTTTTGGAGGGTCGACTTCCTCCATCTTGTTGAATGCGCCGGGAGTGGCCGGAACTGTTGCTACCAGCTTTGACGGGTATCCTATGACCAAACAGGGCAAAGCTGGTAAAGCTCTTACCATTGCGGCGATCGCGAGTTTCTGCGGTGGTACTGTGGGTGCCATATTGTTGATGCTTTTTGCTCCGATGCTGTCCTCTGTTGCATTACTATTTCATTCAGCTGAGTATTTTGCACTTATGGTTGTTGGCCTATCTGCGATCGCTGCTTTTGCTGGCAAGGGGCAGGTTGCCAAAGCACTTTTAATGACTACCGTTGGTTTAATAATGGCTACAGTTGGGGAGGGGGCATTATTTAACATGCCTCGGTTTACAATGGGAGTGATGGACCTCCAGTCAGGGTTTGGCTTCATCACCTTAGCAATGGCCATGTTTGCTTTGCCTGAGGTACTATTTCTAGTCTTGAACCCCAAGCCGATTGCCGGATCGGGAATGGCCCAAATAAAAGATCTGAGAATTACGCGCTCAGAAGCAAGATCTATTGCGCCCGTCATTGCTCGACAATCAATCCAAGGTTTTTTTATTGGCGTCTTACCTGGAGCTGGCGCTACAATTGCGAGCTTTTTAGGGTATGCTGTAGAACGGAACATTGCACCTAAAAAGGAGCAAGAACTTTTTGGAAAGGGCTCTATCAAGGGCCTTGCTGCGCCTGAAGCAGCTAATAATGCAGCATGTACTGGCTCTTTTGTCCCGCTGCTAACTCTTGGGATTCCAGGCTCAGGAACCACTGCAATTTTGCTGGGGGCTTTGATCGCCTTAAATGTAAGCCCCGGCCCACGTCTCATGCTGGACGAACCACAGATCTTTTGGTCAGTGATTATATCAATGTACATCGGCAATCTTATTTTGTTGATCCTAAACCTTCCTCTCATCCCCTACATTGCAAAAGTTCTATCTGTGCCAAGAAATTTCCTCATCCCGTTTATTATGTTTTTCACGCTGATGGGGGCCTACATTGGACAGAATAATGCAACAGAGCTTTTGCTTCTTGTTGGCTTTGGTGTCTTTGCAACGGCTTTAAAATTTGCAGATTACCCCTTAGCCCCACTGCTTATTGGCTTCATTTTGGGTGGAATGTTAGAGGATAATTTTTCAAGATCGATGCAGCTCTATGACGGCATCGCATTTATTTGGGAGCGTCCAATGACGCTTGGGCTACTTGTGATTGCATTGATCTTGATCATCTTGCCAAGTTGGCGTGAGCATAAATCCAAGAAAAAAAATGAAAATGAGCCTACTTAGTGTGTAGCTATTGAGTGGTTGCAGGGCACACTGGCTATTTTGGTATGCTTCTGGCGGGTAATATCTTGAACATAAAGAAAACGACTGTCTTACTCATTGGGCTGTATCTGTGATGAGCGTTACTCCCGTGCTTTTGCCACAACAATTATTTTGATTGCTGGCTTTAAATCCTCTAAGGATTTTTCATGACAGAAAAAACTGTGATTATCATCCCCGCCCGCTACGCCTCGAGCCGATTTGAAGGCAAACCTTTGGCGCTCTTAAATGGGGCTACAGGTGTTGCAAGATCATTAATCCAACGCAGCTGGGACACCGCCTGTGAGGTTCCGGGGGTTGATGATATTTTTGTGGCTACGGATGATGATCGCATCGCTCAAGCGGTTCGCGACTTTGGCGGTCAAGCGATAATGACTTCAGATACCTGCCGCAATGGAACCGAGCGGGTCGCCGAGGCCTTGCCGGGATTGGCCGCGCCAGCGGATATTGTGGTTAATCTGCAGGGGGACGCGCCGCTGACGCCGCCTTGGTTTATCACTGCCCTGATTGAAGAGATGAAGCGTGACCGTGAAGTGCAAATGGCCACCCCGGTTTTGCAATGTGACGGTCACACGTTGAATATGTTTATTGAGGATCGCCGCAATGGTCAGGTGGGAGGAACCACCGCTGTGTTTGATCGCAATTGGGACGCGCTATATTTTTCCAAGGAAGTGTTGCCCTTCACGGACAAAGCTTATGCTGCTGATGCTGGGGCGCCAGTTTATCACCACGTGGGGGCCTATGCATATCGGCCCAAGACGCTTGGGCAATATGTGAGCTGGCCCGAAGGGGCTTTGGAGCGGCTAGAGGGGCTTGAACAATTGCGGTTTCTAGAGCAGGCGGTCAAGGTTCGGTGCGTGCTTGTTGAAGGCAAAGGGCGCGTGTTTTGGGAATTGAACAACCCTCTAGATGTAGCGCGTATTGAAGGTGTATTGAAACAAAACGGCTGGCCGTAAGTTTCGCTAATGGGGTGTTAGGCCACGCCACGTTGTAGCAGTTGCAACACGGTCACCAGACCAATGGGCGCCGAGTCTTGCACTACGAAAACCGCTGAAATTTTGCGTGTTTGCATCGTATGCAAGGAGCGTGCACCAAGTTTTTCTGGATCCAGTGTAACCGGGGCAGGGCTCATGATGTCTTTTGCAAAAGCTGACCACATGACATCCTGCATTGTGCCTGTGGCATTTTTCTCCAAATATCGCCTGATGTCGCCATCGGTGATCACGCCGCAGAGTTTGCCCGCAGCATCCAAAAGCCCCACAATTCCAAAACCTTTGTTGGAGATTTCAGCAATAACGTCAAAGATAGAAGCGGCTTGATCCAGCAATGGCAGTTGACTGTCCTGGAACATGAATTCTGAGACCGGCTGCAACACCGCGCCCAGTTTTCCGCCGGGATGAAAATTACGAAAGCTCTCTTCTGAGAAGCCCCGCATTTTGAGCAACGTGATGGCCAGCGCATCGCCCAAGGCCATTTGCATCAGGGTCGATGTGGTGGGCGCAAGATTGTGCGGGCAAGCCTCTTTGGCTGCGGGCAATACAATAGGATGTTGCGCGCGGCGCGCGAGGGTGCCATCGGCTTTGCCTGTAATGGCTACCACTGGCACATTAAACCGCGCCACATAGGCGATGATATCTGATAGCTCGCCGGTCTCCCCAGACCAAGACAAGAGCATGACAACATCATCGCTTTGGATCATACCAAGATCGCCATGGCTTGCTTCAACGGCATGCATAAAATATGCTGGTGTCCCAGTTGATGAAAATGTTGCAGCCAATTTGCGCGCCACATGGCCGCTCTTGCCAACGCCAGAGAGAATGAGGCGACCTTTCATATTGTAGATAAGGTCGGCGGCACCGTTGAGCACCGCGCGCATCGCTGGTTGTGCCATGGCGTCTTGCATCTGAGTGAAGCCAGACGAAAAACACTCAACGGCATTCAAAACAGATACGGCCGGATTAATTTCGCTTTTCATTGTCGCTCGGCCTCAAGGTTTTTGAATGTTTGGGGAAAACTATACCCATCTTATGAAACATCCAAGGCGAAAGGTGACACCTTTGAAACCGCGAAAACTGTGCTATGAACAGCCTGAACTTTTAGAGAAAGCCGTTCCATGACCGAGATCACTGTCGCGAATATCATCCTGGGCAACCACCTTCCAATGAGTTTGGTCGGTGGCATGAATGTTATCGAGAGCCGGGATCTGGCGATGCGAGTGGCGGAGGCTTTCGCTTTGGCCACTCAGGATTTGAGTATACCCTATATTTTCAAAGCCTCATTTGACAAGGCTAACCGGTCATCAATCCATTCCTATAGAGGCCCAGGCATGGATGAGGGGTTGAAGGTTCTGCAGGAGATCAAGCAGACCTTTGGCGTGCCCGTTTTGACTGACGTTCACGAAATTGGGCAGGCCGCGCCGGTGGCTGAGGTTTGTGATATTTTGCAAGTACCTGCGTTTTTGGCCCGGCAAACTGATCTTATTGCCGCTGTCGCAGCCACCGATGCGGTGATTAATGTGAAAAAGCCACAGTTTATGAGTCCGCCACAAATTCAAAACTTGGTGGGTAAAATTCGTGAATGTGGCAACGATAAAATCATGATGTGTGAGCGTGGAACTTGTTTCGGCTATGACAATCTGGTCGTCGATATGTTGGGGCTGCGCACTATGAAAGATTGTAGCGACGATGCCCCGATCATTTTTGACGTCACCCACGCATTACAAACCCGCGCGGCGGGGGCTCAGGTATCGGGTGGGCGTCGTGGACAGATTGTAGAGCTGGGGCGGGCGGGTTTGGCCGTTGGAATCGCCGGTCTGTTTTTGGAAGCGCATCCAGATCCAGATCAAGCGCTCTGTGACGGCCCAAGTGCCTTGCCGTTGCATTTGATCAAACCATTTTTGGCACAGATGAAGGCCGTTGACGACTTGGTGAAATCTCTGCCTGAGCTGAAAATCGAATGATCGACCCGCTTTGGGTCAAAAAACATGCGAATGGCGGGTGACAAATCCAACGCGCTGTGGGTAGACAGGGATTATGAAACAGATACCAAAAAAAACCACCGATGATGCGCTTGTTCAGGAGTTTCTGAAAAAGGGCGGTAAAATTAGCGTTGGCAAGACCAAACCTTTGCCCAGTGAGCTTGGCCTAAGCAACAATGCTTGGAACAATAAGCTCACCCGCGAAGAAAAATCGGCTCGCGACGGTAAGTAAACAGACCTAGAATCGGCTGACAGCGGGCACGATTAGGGCCAGCGTATTCTTCTGTTATCGACATAACCCATTTTACAGTCCCGATAGGCACGGCTCAGAATTTTTGCCCAAAAACTGCAATGGTGGCGTTTTGAGCGGCCAAACCCCAAATTATTGATCATTAGGCGCTGATCGGTGGCGCCTAAACTCGACCGATGGCGCTTCCAAATTAAATCCCAAACGGCTTGGTAATAATTGCTGTTCAAAACAGGAGCTGATAAAGGACTGCAAATCTTCCAAGGATGAGATCTTATGGCCAAAAATGACTACGAACAGAGACATCTTGAAACGCTCGACAGAGATCTAGGGCGGTTTTCCGCATTAGAGCGAGCCACCTCCTATGCGTCACGACCTATGATGGGGCTTGGCGTATCGCTGGCTTTCATCATTCTTGCGGGGCTGATTGCCTTCTACTTGTTCGGCAACACTGGAAATACCGTTGTTGTGGTGATTGCTGCAGGTCTGGGCGCCTATATGGCGTTGAATATTGGCGCAAATGATGTGGCCAATAATATGGGTCCGGCTGTTGGGGCCAACGCCTTAACCATGGGCGGGGCGATTGCCATTGCAGCGATTTTTGAAAGTGCTGGGGCCCTGCTTGCAGGGGGGGACGTCGTATCCACTATCGCCAAGGGTATTGTTGCGCCTGAAACCATGCACACAGCTGCAGTCTTTATCTGGGCCATGCTTGCCGCCCTGTTCTCAGCCGCTTTGTGGGTGAACCTTGCGACTTGGATCGGCGCGCCTGTGTCAACCACACATTCGGTTGTTGGAGGCGTTATGGGGGCCGGCATTGCTGCGGCTGGATTCGCGGCGGTTAATTGGCCAACCATGTACAAGATTGCAGCCAGTTGGGTGATTTCTCCAGTCTTGGGCGGTGCGGTCGCAGCCCTATTTTTATGGTTCATCAAATCTCGGATCGTATATCAGGACAATAAAATTGCAGCGGCTCGGAGATGGGTGCCGTTTCTTGTGGGTATCATGGGCGGCGCTTTTGCCGTTTATTTGTCACTCAAGGGGCTGAAGAAGATTATTAAAATCGACTTTTCATCAGCGTTGATGATTGGCTTGGGTATGGGGCTCTTGATTTGGTTGGTAATGGTTCCGGTCATTCGCAAACAATCGCAAGGGCTTGAAAATCGTAATAAATCTTTGAAAAAACTTTTTGGTATTCCTTTGGTGATCTCTGCGGCCTTGTTGAGCTTTGCGCATGGGGCCAATGATGTGGCGAATGCGGTGGGGCCATTGGCGGCTATCGTGCAAGCCTCTGCTTCCGGTGCCTTTATGGATGCTGTGTCTATTCCGCTTTGGGTTATGGCTATTGGTGCTTTGGGAATTTCCTTTGGCCTGTTTCTGTTTGGACCAAAACTGATCCGCATGGTGGGCGGACAGATCACCAAGCTGAACCCGATGCGAGCCTATTGCGTGGCTTTGTCGGCGGCCATCACTGTGATTGTGGCGAGCTGGTTGGGCCTGCCTGTGAGTTCCACTCATATCGCCGTCGGTGGCGTGTTTGGAGTTGGGTTCTTCCGGGAATGGGATGCGCAGCGCCGTATGAAATCGGCACGCATTCCAATCCCTGAGGTCTCTGCTCAGCCAAAAGAAGAACGCCGTAGGCGCAAGCTTGTGCGCCGCAGTCACTTCCTAACCATCATTGCAGCATGGATTATCACTGTTCCGGCGGCGGCAATGCTGTCTGCTGGGATCTTTCTTGCGATCAACGCATTTATGGGTGGCGCTGGCTGACAAAAAAACGGCTGCGCCTGGTGTGACCCAAAGCGCAGCCGCACTGTCTTTTATTAGTGATGCTGTTTCATCATTTGCTCATGCACCGCTTCCATGCCGCGCTCTGCCAAATTGCTCACTTCCAAAGCATGTTCCTGCAATGCGGCCACTACTTTCGGATCGTTAGAGGTTTGAATTATCGCGATGCCGTAATCGGTGATTTCAATTTCAGTTACAATCGTGTCGCGGCCCTCGAATAAGGTCTTCAGAGTTAGGCTTTGAATGGAGATTTGTGGATTTTTCCCCTGTTCGACACGGGTGATCATGCCTGCCGAATGGCCGATCAAAGCGGCCCTTAGCTCCTCGTCTTTTGTTTCTGTTAGAGTTTTGATCCCATTGGGCAGCAGCTCAACGCTGCGGGTGATGTCCTTATGGTTTTGAAACAAGGCCTTCAGTTCTGACACTTCACTTTCGGTCGTGTCCACACCGTTCAGCATCGGCATATTGACCTCATCATGCTGCATTGCGCCTGTCGCAGCTTCATCCTGCATATGACCGACATAGTGCTGCATGGACATGAACTGTGAGGCCGCAAAACCTAAGCCAAACACGACGAAAAGCGCGAGTGCCGCTATTGCTGTTTTTTTCATTTTTACACCTTCAAAGTATTATATTCTATTTTATGAATATGTAATTATTCCACTTTTTGCAAGACCTGTGGAACCGGATGGCGAGGGGGCTAAATTTTCATAGTATTTGAAAGCAGGTTCATCTGCGATGCAAGCTTCTCTGTGCAGGTTCGACACTGAGCACTATCTGATCGTTGGTAACGTTTTTTAGATGCCTGCGCTATATTGTAGGGGTCTGAAATAAGGCTTACAGAATAGGAATGAAGCAAGCTTCACCAATCTTTGACTGGCAACGCCCAATTGACCTGAGCAAACTTTTTGTCTTGCTTTGTGCTGGCGCGGGCGGCGGAGCTTTGGCCCTCTGGCTGGGCTTGCCTTTGCCGTTTTTGATGGGCGGGTTATTATGCACGATTGGCCTCACATTTTTGGCGAATTCCAGATCCATTGCGCTACCCTATCCCAAACCGCTACGAACCTTTTTCGTGGCGCTGATTGGAAGCCTGATCGGTAGCACAGTTTCTCCTGAACTTGCGAGAGCTGCTCCGAATGTTTCAATATCTCTGCTGGCGGTTGCGGCCTATGTTGGGATGGCGCAATGCCTTGGGTATTTTATATTCAGAACCGTAGGGAAATATGAGCGGGTCACCGCGCTTTATGCCGCCATGCCAGGCGGTTTGATTGAGGCGGTAGAGCTGGGTCGCAAGGGCGGTGGGGATGTTTTTGTCCTAACTTTAAGCCACTTCCTGCGGGTATTATTCGTGGTCATCATCTTGCCGGTGCTGTTTTGGTTGGTATCGGGAGATGTGATTGGAAGTGCTGCGGGACAGGGTTTTGAGCGAGGTGTGACCGGCTGGCAAGATCTCGCACTCATACCCGCCATTGCATTAGTCGGCATAACTGCTGGTCGTATGCTGCACTTGCCGGCTGCACATCTGATTGGGCCGATGGTAATCAGTGCAACATTGCATGGGACGGGTTTGGTCTCTACTATTGCGCCGCTTTGGTTGCTCTATGTTGCGCAGTTGTTTGTTGGGGTGGCTTTGGGTGCGCAATTGTCCGGCGCGGTGGGGTCCAATTATCTTACAATTATCAAAACGTCTCTGGTGTCGACCAGCGTGATGCTATGCCTGAGCGCTATTTTTGCCTTGGTACTGGTCAACGTCACACCACTTGATTTTCCGGCCCTGTTTTTATCTCTGGCGCCCGGCGGGGTGTCGGAAATGGGATTGATCGCTTTGTCGCTCGGGATCAGCCCCGTTATGGTAGCTGCACACCATGTGTTTCGGATTTTTCTAACGGTTTTTATCGCCGCCATTGCCAGTAAAAATGCAGCGCGCGTGTGCGGTTAGGTCAAATTCACCAGCTTGCCGGGATTCATCAGGTTTTGTGGATCGATGGAATGTTTGATCCGCCCCATCAACCCGTAGGCGCCGCCATGCTCGGCATGCATATATTTTATTTTGCCCAGCCCCACGCCATGTTCGCCCGTCACTGTGCCGCCCAATTCAAGCGCCAGTAGGTTGATCGCCTCTGACAGTTGGTTTGCCGCCTCTAATTCAGCAATGTTTCCGGGCTCAATCAGGATCACCAGATGGAAATTACCGTCGCCGACATGACCTAAAAGCGGGGCGATGAGGCCAGAGCGTATAATTTCAACCTTGGTGCGCGTGATGCATTCGGCGAGCTTCGAGATGGGCACGCAGCAATCTGTGATGAAGCCCTCAGAGCCAGGGCGCAAGGCTTTAGCCGCATAGTAAGCGTCATGCCGAGCCTGCCATAGTGCTGTTCGGTCTTCCGCTTTTTCAGCCCATTGAAAAGCTGACGCACCGTAATCATCACTGATTGCCTTGAACATCTCGACTTGCTCGGTGGTGTCTGCATCTGTACCGTGAAATTCCAAGAATAGATGTGTCTTTTCCAAGAAATCTATCTGCGTATTGTAGAGGTTCATGCCGCGCATCTGCATTTCGTCGAGCAATTCTACGCGGGCGAGCGGTATGCCGGTTTGGATTGCCAGAATGACAGTTTCGACCGCGTCATCTACCGTGTCGAAAGCGCAGGTGGCCGCGCGGATGACCTCGGGCTGACCAAATAAGCGCACAGTCAGCTGTGTGATGATCCCCAATGTTCCCTCAGAACCTACAAAAAGATGGGTAAGATCGTAGCCTGCGGAGGATTTGCGGGCTTGGCTGCCGGTCCGGATGATTTCACCGTCGGGCAATACAACCTCCAGCGCCAAGACATTTTCGCGCATCGTGCCGTAGCGCACCGCATTTGTGCCGGAGGCTCGGGTCGCCGCCATGCCACCGATGGTGGCATCTGCCCCAGGATCAACTGTGAACATCAGACCAGAGGCGCGCAGTTCGGTGTTCAATTGCTTGCGGGTGACCCCAGGTTGCACAACCGCATTGAGATCTTGATCGCGGATCTCCAGCACTTGGTTCATCCGACTGGTATCGATGCTGACGCCGCCGTGGATGGGCACGACATGACCCTCTAACGAGGTGCCGATGCCGAAGGGGACCATCGGACAGCCGTGTTGGGCGCAGACTTTCGCAATCTGTGAAACTTCGGCTGTTGAGTTCGGAAACGCCACGGCATCTGGCAAGGATGGGGGGGTGTAGGCTTCATCGCGCCCGTGAATTTCACGGATTGAGCTGCCTGTGGATAGCCGCTCGCCCAAAAGGTTTCGGAGTGCCTCGATGGCGGCGTCATGTTTTGGGTTTTGCATGCTTAATCCAAGCTTAAGTTACGGGCGGAATGTTACCGTCATTATAGCCGTCTTGAGTGTGAATTGAAGCGGCGATGTGGGCTTTTATAGTGGAGGTTTTTGCGAAATCGGAGCATTTTGATCAAATTAGGTCTCGTAAACGGTTTTTAATGTTGGTTTTCACATGATTAAACCCATCCTGGTTTTTAAATTTTGGGCTGTATTTGGCATCGTATTTTTATACATTATTTTTGGAAAAGATTGCTTTTACGTCAGTTTTTTGTGAAATTTAACCATTTATTAGAAAAAACTTAGCACAAATCGAAAGCGTATAATATACGAAATAGTTATTTGAATACAGTTATATACATTATTTTGAAGATAGAACTAGATATTGTGGTTATCGGGATAATATAACTAAATGCTTGACGTAAGAGGTATTTGGCACGTTAAATTCGCATACTGAAGTCAATAAATGAACTACAGCAGCAACAGAGGAAAGAAACTATGCTAGCAAATGCAAAAAAAATGGTTGGTAGCCTGACCGAGGTCGCAATCGCACTTTTGGCTCTTGCCGTCGTCGCGTCACTTTTGGTTGGCCCAGATAATATGGCCTTCTTGGGCGATGTGGTTGGCAACATCACAGCACTCGTTCAGCAACTTGGCAGTGCAGGTCTTGCAGGCTTGATCGCTTTGGGTGTGGTTTTGGCATTGTTCCAAAAGTAGACCTATATAATTAATGGTTCCCCAACAGCCTAGGCGGTAAAGAATGAATAAGATAGATAAGTATCTCGCTCAATTAAGATCTGTGCTTCTCAGAGGCGCTGAACTTATGGGATTGGTACTTGTGGTTCTTATTTTGGTTTACCTGCTGTTGGGGGAAGCTTCCGGCGACTATGTGATCAGCGTAATGACAAATATTTCCTTATTTATCTCTGCCGTCACTCCACAAGCCATCATCGGCGTGGCCTTGGTTATTGGTGCAGTGAGTTACCTGCGCAAAAAATAGCGCTTTGGGCCATGCTAAGCCCTGGCATTTAGCTCTACAATTAAGTTTTAAATAGCCCGCCGCCAACGGCTTAAATCTCTCTTCCTTTAATCTTTCATCATAGACATCAATCGCTGAAAAGGTGTGAGCCTTAGGACGTTTAAGCTTCACTCTCTTTGGATAAGTCTCGGCAGCTAAACCCTTATGACGGCGAAATTTCCAGAGAGACTGATATAGCGATCACAAAGCCTTGACCTGCCGCTGTTAAGTTTTCATTATCAGCAATCAAAACGGTTCAGTCATAATGGACTGTGGTCGGATCTGTGTTGCAATCAAAGGAACGTGCCTTATGAAACCGTCTCCGAGACATGAGCAAGGTATGGTAACACGGCGCAGCGTTTTGGGTGAGGCCCATGTTGCGCGCGCTGAAGACGCCAAAACAGAATTTGACTCTCCCTTTCAAGATCTTATCACCGAAAGCGCTTGGGGGCATGTCTGGTCGCGGGATGCATGGGATTACCGACAGCGTTCTATTGTGACTTTGGCTTTGCTCTGCGCTCAGGGCCATTGGGAAGAGGTGGCCATGCATATTCGCGCCACCGCCAACACCGGTGCTAGCCGTGAAGACATTCAAGAACTCATTCTACACGTCGCAATCTACGCCGGTGTGCCAACGGCCAACCATGCGATTAAGGTGGCCAAACAAACTTTTGCTGAGATGGACGACGCCAAGTGACTCAATATACGCCCTATAACCCGCAAGATATGAGCCTACAGCCACAGGCCTTAACCCCAGATTATCGCAGCTCACGTCTGCGCTCGCCCAGCCACAAACTCTTGAGCCTGGGACCCGGGGCCGGGGAGCTGACCGGTCCTACCTTCGGGCACGATTTGATTGGGCCAAATGACAATAACCTGATCATCAATTACGCAGCCCCCGGGCAGGCAGCGATTGGCGAGCAAATTATGGTTCATGGCCATTTGCTAGATGAGAATGCGCGCCCAGTTTCCAATGCTTTACTTGAGTTCTGGCAGGCGAATGCCGGTGGGCGGTATCGCCACAAAAAAGATGACTATTTGTCACCGCTGGATCCAAACTTTGGCGGCCTGCACATATTCACTTTAGCTGCTTCGGCGTGGGATGGGCGCAGCGTTTGATCACGCAAATGTATTTCGAGGGTGATCCGCATATTCCGCTTTGCCCCATTGTGCAGACCATTGCAGACCCACAGGCGATTGATAGTCTGACGGCGCGGTTGGATATAGCCCATACGGAGCCTATGAATTTTCGGGCTTTCCGCTTTGATGTAATCCTTCGCGGCAAAGTCTCAACCTTGTTTGAAAATAAGTTGGAGGGCAATTGATGACCCAATTTCAAACCGCGTCCCAAACCGCAGGCCCTTATGTGCATATTGGATGCACTCCGAGTTTTGCAGGGCTAGAGAATATGTATGGCGGCCATGATTTGGGCGCTGACATTTTCAGTCCCGACACACCCGGCACTTGGGTGACTGTTTCTGGACGTATTTTCGACGGCGAAGGCATGCCGGTCACCGATGCCATGCTAGAATTTTGGCAGGCGGATTCATTCGGGCACTATGCGCCGCAAGGGGGATCCGAAGGCTGGGGCCGCAGAGCGGTGGACGCTCAGGCAGCAAGCTATTCTGTGAACACCATCCTGCCCGCCGCGGTGGGAGATGAAGCACCTCATATCAATGTTTGGGTGGTGGCTCGTGGGGTTAATCTCGGCCTGCACACAAGGATCTATTTCGACTGCGCAGACAATGAACAAGACCCGCTCCTTGCAGCGATTGATGATCCTGCTCGCCGGTCAAGTTTGATTGCCACCCGCGATGGCGACACTTATAATTTTGATATTCATCTTCAAGGTGACAAAGAAACGGTATTTTTGAATGTCTGATTTCCAGAACAAACCTTGCATCTTATGCTGCGCAATCACCGGTTCGGTGCCGACGAAGGCCGCCAACCCAGCAGTCCCAATCAGCATTTCCGAGCAGGTTGAAAGCAGCCATGCCGCTGTTGAGGCAGGTGCGTCCATCATCCATGCTCATGTGCGTAACGCGGATGAAACAACCAGCAGCGACCCTGAAAAATTTGCTCGCCTGCAAGAGGAATTGCACCGCCACTGTCCTGGGGTGATCATTCAATTTTCAACTGGTGGCCGCTCCGGCGCAGGCCAAGAACGCGGTGGGATGTTGTCTTTGCGGCCCGATATGGCGTCTCTGTCAGTGGGATCCAACAACTTCCCAACTCGGGTTTACGAAAACCCACCTAATTTGGTGGCGTGGTTGGCAAGTGAAATGCAAACTTATGAAGTGGTTCCTGAGGTTGAAGTCTTTGATTTATCTCATATATTACAAGCCATTAGGCTGCATGAGGAGGGTCTGCTGTTTGGTCATCTTTATGTGCAATTTGTCATGGGTGTGAAAAATGCGATGCCTGCTGATCGTGCGGTATTTGACTTTTACGTGGCTCAAATGCAGGCGCGGGCGCCGAAGGCTGAATGGTGTGCGGCGGGGATTGGACCCAATCAGATTGTTGTAAACGAATGGGCCATTGCCGCGGGCGGTCACACCCGCGCAGGTTTGGAAGACAATGTGCGCTTGGACCGCACGACTTTGGCACCGTCAAATGCAGCCCTGATCACCAGAGCTGCAGCCCTGTGTCAGAAATATGAACGCCCTGTGGCGAGCCCGGCTCAGGCGCGTGAAATACTTGGATTGCGCGCCGCATGACCTCAGTTTTTGAGCATCCTTGGCTAGGTGGCTTGTTCGGGGACACAGAGATCTCCACCCATTTGTCCGCAGAGGTTCAACTGGTACATATGGTTCGAATTGAAGCGGCTCATAGTCGTGTCTTGGGCAATGAGGCGGCGGCCTTGGCTGTGGAAGCAGCAGTGGTTGTGCCCCAAGATTTATGGGCTGGCAGCGCTGTTGACGGCCTGCCTGTGCCGGAATTGGTGCGGTGTTTAAAAACGCAGATCGCCCGAGACCTCCATAAGGATATTCACTGCGGTCTGACCAGCCAAGACGTTATTGATACGGCCTTTGTGCTGTCCTTGGTACACATTTTGCCGATTTTTGCAGAACGCTTAGGCAAACTGAAATCGGCCATGGCGCAGCTGGATGCTGACCACGGCGCAGTCCCGCTGATGGGCCGGACACGCATGCAAGCCGCGTTGGAAATCTCAGCATCAGATCGCATTGCAAGCTGGAGCCTGCCCTTGGCCGATCATCTTACACGGCTGCACGAGATGTCGCCGCGGCTGTTGCGCTTGCAGTGCGGTGGTCCAGTTGGCATAGGCTCAGGAGATGCTCTGGCGGCCCATTTGGGTTTGGTAGCACCCACCAAAAGCTGGCATGCAATGCGAGATGGCTTGGGGGAATTGGCAGGGTGGTTGTCCATGGTGTCTGGCAATATGGGTAAATTGGGCATGGATATTTCACTTATGGCGCAGCAGGGAATCGATGAGATTTCGCTGGTTGGTGCTGGATCTTCCTCGGCGATGCCGCATAAACAAAACCCGATATTGGCGGAGCTACTGGTCACTTTGGCTCGGTACAATGCAACTCAATTGGGCGGCATGCATCAGGCCTTGGTGCATGAGCAAGAACGCTCAGGTGCGGCTTGGGCCTTGGAATGGATGATCTTGCCAAATATGCTGAACGCCACTGCGAGAAGTCTGTCGGCCGCATGTGAACTGATTGCGCAGGTAGAGAAAATTGGAACCAGCGGCTGAATGAGGGGCTAAGTATAAGTTATGACGCCGCGTTTAGATAATTCACAGACTGTTGAAAAACTTGCCTTTGAGACTGACGCTGGAATTGGCTACCGAGCGCGTATTGGCCTTTTGGTCTTGCAGACTGATCAAACTTTGGAGGCTGAGCTCGCTGCACTAATGGCGATTGAGGGCGTGGCCCTGTACCATGCACGGCTGGCAAATGATGCGGTAGTCTCGCCTAGATCTTTGGCGCGAATGGCCGAGGAGCTGCCACGCGCTGCTGAGTTGATCGCGCCGTCTTTGGGTCTCGCGGCCATCGGGTATGCTTGCACAAGCGGGGCTACAATCATTGGCGAGACGCGGGTTGCGGAAATTTTGGCTCGCATTCACCCCGGTGTGCCCTGCACCAACCCATTGACGGCGGCAAAGGCGGCTTTGGCGGCGCTGGGCGCTGCTCGAGTGGGTTTGGTCACGCCCTATACCCCAGATGTCACCCTTGCGATGCAGGCGAACTTTTCAGCGGCAGGGATTGATGTGCCCGTGGTTGGGTCCTTTTATGTGGATAATGACTTAGAGGTCGGTAAAATCAACGAGGCCTCCATTCTAGACGCGGCCATTGTGGTCGGCCAAGATCCACGTTGTGACAGCGTATTTATCTCCTGTACCAGCCTGCGCTCAGCGCGAGTCATCGCGCTGGCTGAAGAGAAATTGGGCAAGCCTGTGACCGCCAGCAATCACGCATTGGCGTGGCATCTGTTGCGCTTGGCTGGGGTGGCGGATCAACAGGCTGGGGCGGGCCTGTTGTTTGCGCATCACTAGAAGGCGTCGCGATTCTATTTAGGAGGCGATGATAGGCGTCGCTTTTAAATCGCTCTCACGTGGGGTTTGGCCTACGAAATTTGTGCCATGCTCAAACCAGCTTTTGGGGGCTGCGGCGCCCCAAAGGGTTTGGCGTTGTGGGTCGGTGAGATCCCATTTGATCGGTTCGTGATCTGGATCCACCGTTTGATAATCTGAGCAGTAAATCTCAATGCGGTGACCGTCAGGGTCTAAAATATAGAGAAAAAATGCGTTTGATATGCCATGGCGTCCAGGCCCGCGTTCAATATTTCTGACATAGCCGGTTGTCGCCATCAAATCTAAAAGATCGATGATATTGAGCGGGGTGGGCACCCAAAATGCGATATGATGCATGCGCGGGCCGGTGCCATTAGTGAAGGCCATATCATGTACGCCGCCCTTGCGGTGCATCCATGCTGCCCAAAGCCTGCCGCTCTCCTCATCTTCGGTATATTCTGTGACGCGAAATCCGATATCGTTATAAAATGCCACTGAGGCATCCACATCTGGCGAAAAGCAATTGAAGTGGTCAATTCGCAGCGGTTTGACACCCTGATATAGGGCATATTGCTGATGCAAGGAGGGCAAGCGGTCCATTTTGTGGTAGAATTCCAGTGGGATGCCAATGTTATCACAGGTGAGCAGGGTGCGGCGTTGGTAGGGACGATCCACCCATTCTGTAGGGCAGCCTTGGGCGCTGAAATGCGCCTCAGCATTGTCCAAATCCTGTTCATCATAGGTTTTGAAGCCCATGACCTCTACCGTTCCCGGATGATCGGACCGCTGTAAAATCACGCTGTGATGGCCCCGTTCTTCCATGGCACGCAGATAGATATGGCTGTCAGTTTCATCAGAAACCTGCATGCCAAGAATTTTAGTGTAAAACGTCTTGGATACGACCAGGTCAGCGACATTCAAACAGGCGTGGCTGAGGCGGACAGTGTTGAAGCTTGGGTAAAGGTTCGAGGCGGGAACTGGCATTTTAGGCTCCTTTGGTGATTGTTATCAAACGCCGAGGCGCGAAATTTTATGGGATCCTGTGGCAAATCCTATGTGCTTTTGTTCCATGTAAAACTCAAAGCTCCAATCGCCGCCATCGCGTCCGATCCCGCTTGATTTCACGCCACCGAAGGGCGTGGGCAGGTGACGGACATTCTCGCTGTTCACCCAAATCATGCCTGCTTCCAGTTTTTCTGTAAACCGGAGGGCGCGGGTCAGATCATTGGTCCACACGTATCCCGTCAGCCCATAGGGCGAGTCATTGGCAATTTGCAGGGCCTCTTCTTCCGTGGCAAACGGGATTGAAGTGAGGACCGGCCCGAAGATTTCTTCGCGGGCGATGCGCATGGTGTTGTTGGCTTGGGTGAAAAGGGTTGGGCGGACAAAATAGCCGCTATCTCCCAATGTCTCCCCTCCGGCGGCTATGGTGGCACCGTCTGCTTTGGCGATATCGAAATAAGAGGTGACTTTGGCATAGTGCTCAGCGCCGATCAGCGGGCCGATCTCGGTGGCGGGATCCAAGGGATGGCCCACCTTGATATTGTTGACCCGGGCAATCAGCTTGGCCTCAAAAGCCTCACGGATATTTTCATGGATCAACAGCCGTGAGGAGGATGTGCAGCGCTCACCGTTTATTGAATAGATCATGAAAATAACTGCATCCAAGGCGCGTTCAAGGTCTGCATCTTCAAACACGATGACCGGGTTTTTACCACCCAGCTCAAAATGAGTGCGTTTTAGGGTGTCCGCCCCTTGTTTTGTGATCATCGAACCAGTGCGGCTTTCACCGACAAAGGCGATGGCTTTGATGTCGAGATGCTCGGTGAGGGCTTTGCCCGCATCTTCGCCAAAGCCGTTGACTGTGTTCAAAACACCTGGTGGCAGGCCTGCTTCTTCGGCGATTTCAACCAGCAGGCGGGCGCTGAGCGGTGACGCTTCAGCTGGCTTGTGCACCACTGTACAGCCTGCGGCCAATGCTGGGGAAATCTTCCAAGTGGACAGCATGAATGGTGTGTTCCAAGGGGTGATGACCCCGACAGGACCAATGGGAACCCTTGTGGTGATGTTCATCAAGGTTGGGGATTGCAAATGTTGTCCGTCGCGCGCAGCGCCAACTTGATCTGCGAAATATCTAAAATTCTCAGCCCCACGGATGGCGGCTTTGGACATGAAGCGCCAAGCCTGGCCCGTATCCCAGCATTCGCACAGCGCAATCTCCTCTGCCCGGGCTTCAATTCCCTCGGCTATACGGATCAAAATGGCTTTGCGCTCTTCTGTGGGCATGTCGCGCCAAGTGGGGAATGCCGCTTTTGCCGCCTTTGCCGCTTTGTCAATATCGCCGGCATCGCCGCGCGCAACTTCGCAAATGGTGGACTTGTCCACGGGAGAGATCGTTGCGAAGGATCCGCCCCCACCGGCGATATCTTTCCCTGCAATACGGTGCAGTATTCCCCTATCCTTGAACCGTGCCAAATGGATGTTGAGCTTTTCGATGTTTTGATCAAGGGCAGACATGACGCGTTTCACTTTCTGTTCAGTATAGACACAGGAGGGGCGGCCTGAATTTTATATTTGTAACATGTTAACTAAATACAGTTTTTCAATTTTTTATTGTGCTGTCAATATTTTTAATTAACATGTGTAATAACCAATGGCGGATCTCATGGCAAAACCAAATTATCAACTTCCCTCTACCAACCGATCTTTGCCAATTGCATTGATGAGGTCGCGTGAAAAGGTGATGGCGCCGATCCGTGAGATGCTCAAAGCGTCAGGCATCACAGAACAGCAGTGGCGGGTGTTGCGCATTTTGTCCGAGTTCGGCCCACAAGATTTGACTGAGGTTGCCGCAAAGTCCAGCCTACTGATGCCCAGCTTGTCGCGTATTATTCGCAAACTTGGGGAAGATGAGCTGATCACACGGGCCACGGATTCCGAAGATCGTCGCCGTCAAACCGTGGTGATTGCGCCAGCTGGGCAGCAAATTATCGATGATAACCTAGCGCAGGCAACGAGGATCGCCGCGGAGTTTCAGTACAGACTTGGGGCAGACCGCTTTGAGCTGTTGTTGGATCTGTTGGCAGAGCTGGAGCATGAAGTCTAAGCCAAAGTTGCGCCGAAAAGTAATAGTCTTTAACATAAAAAAGCCCTCCAAACACGACGTTCGGAGGGCTAAGTTGCCGAGGAAATTTAGCTGCCTGAGAACTCAGGGTAGGCTTCCATACCCAACTCGCTGCGATCCAGACCCATGATTTCGGCCTCTTCGCTGACCCGGAGACCGACTGTTGCTTTGAGCACGAACCAGACCAAGGCGGAGGCGACAGTGACAAATGCACCGACGATCAAGATTGAGGTTAATTGGACCAAGAATGTGGCGGCACTGTTGGTAAAGCAAACTGCCAAAGTGCCCCAGATACCTGCAAAGAGGTGAACCGGAATGGCACCGACCACGTCGTCGATTTTTAAGCGATCCAGCATAGGTACTGCGAAGACCACGATTACACCGCCGACTGCACCTATCATAGTGGATTGGATCAAGGATGGTGTGAGGGGCTCAGCTGTGATCGACACAAGTCCGGCCAAAGCACCATTCAAAATCATGGTCAGATCTGGTTTTTTGTAAAGCAATTGTGTGAGGATCAAAGCTGCTACCGCACCAGCCGCTGCGGCTGTGTTGGTGTTGGAGAAGATACGGCTGATGTCCGCCACGTTGCCTGAAGTGTCCATATACAACTGTGAACCGCCGTTGAAACCGAACCAACCGAGCCAGAGGATGAAGGTCCCCAAAGTGGCCAAAGCAAGGTTTGAACCTGGCATCGGGTTTACTTTACCATCCTTGTATTTTCCCAAACGTGGGCCAAGGATGATCGCGCCGGTCAAAGCTGCCCAACCGCCAACTGAGTGTACAACAGTAGAACCTGCAAAGTCTTGGAAGCCCATGTCGTTTAAGAAACCACCGCCCCACTTCCAGCTGGCTTGGATCGGATAGATCACCGCCACCAGAATAATTACGAATACCAAGAAGGGCCAAAGTTTGATCCGCTCTGCCAAGGCACCTGATACGATAGACGCAGTCGCAGCACAGAACATCAGCTGGAAGAAAAAGTCTGAGCCAACGGAGGCATAGGTCAAATCAGCTTCAACGCCCTCAAGGCCAACTGGCTCAAGTTCGGTGATGGAGAAGGCGCCTAAAACGCCCTGTACGGTCCAACCGTCGCCCGGGTACATCAAATTGTATCCTAGAATGTAGAAGAACAATGAAGCCAGAGAGAACAGCGCCATGTTTTTTGTCAGCTGCATGGCTACATTTTTGCCCCGCACGAGGCCTGCTTCCAACATCGCGAAACCGGCCGCCATGAAGAAGACCAAAAAACCGGAGACCAAGAACATAAATGTGGTGAAGATGAAGCCAATATCAGCGTTCAGAGGCGTTGTGTCCGCCTCCTGTGCCACGGCCAATTGCGGAAGAGCAAGCAGCATAGCCGCCAAGCCCAATGATGAAACCTTTTGCATATTACCTCTAAGCATTATAACGCCTCCTCGTTTGTTTCGCCGGTGCGCACGCGCAAGGCTTTTTCGAGATCCAGGACGAAGACTTTCCCGTCGCCAATTTTTCCAGTCCGTGCTGCGTTTGAAATTGCCTCAACCACTTGGTCGGCCATTTCGTCTTTTACAGCGATTTCCAATTTAATTTTTGGAACAAAATTAACTGTATATTCTGCCCCTCTATAGGTCTCAGTATGGCCGGATTGGGCGCCGAAGCCTTTGACTTCGGTTACCATCATTCCGCTGACACCAATTCCAGAGACCGCTTCGCGCACTTCTTCGAGCTTGAAGGGTTTGATCGTTGCAATAATCAGTTTCACAAGAGTTCCTTTCACTAAACTGTAAATATTTTGTGAACTCATCATCAAATTGCTGCTCAGCAGCGTAAAGTTTGAGGGGGGGTAAAATATGGGCTGATGCGCCTATTTGCTTAAAAAATACGCAGATAGGCGCGCAGAATCTAAAATATGGGCGTGTGAGATTTTTTGTAGACAGGATTTTTTTACATTTGATTCTTCGGTCAGTCTTGTCTTTTGGATCTTTGCGCGGCCACAGTATGCCAAAGCTATTATGCAGATGCTTTGATACGGCTTGGGGGGGGCAATGGGCCTGAATAATGAACTTGATGGGATCACGGTGGTGTCTTTGGAACAGGCTGTTGCGGCGCCCTACTGCGGCTTGATGCTGGCAGATGCGGGCGCACGGGTGATCAAAGTTGAACGCCCAGAGGGTGATTTTGCGCGTGGGTATGATGTGGGCGCCAATGGGCAAAGTGCGATTTTTGCTTGGCTGAATCGGGGTAAGGAGTCGATCTGCCTGAACCTGAAGGCAGAAGATGATCTCGCGCTCATGCGACGTATGTTGGCTACGGCGGATGTCTTTGTCTCCAATCTGGCCCCTGGCTCTGTACCGCGCATGGGCCTCACCGGCGAAGAGTTGCGCCGGGTGAACCCCAGGCTGATCACGTGTATGATTTCGGGCTATGGTGACAGCGGCGCTGCTGCCAAAAAGAAGGCCTATGATTTTTTGATCCAAGCGGAGAGTGGGCTTTGCTCGGTCACGGGCACGCCAGATAGTCCGGCGCGGGTGGGCGTGTCTCTCACGGATCTGTCCACCGGGCTGACCGCCTTTTCAGCTATTTTGCGGGCTTTGATTCAAATGGGTAGGACCGGCGTTGGATTTGACCTTAAGATTTCTATGTTCGATGTTCTGGCCGACTGGATGAATATGCCGCTCATGGCGCATCGTTATATGGGCGGCGCTCCGGCGCGCTCCGGTCTGAAGCATTCCTTCATCGCCCCTTATGGTGCATTCGGCTGTGGGGATGGTGGGCAGGTGTTATTGTCGGTGCAAAGCAACCGAGAGTTTGTGGCTCTGTGTTGTGGTGTTTTGGAGCGGCCAGATTTACCGGATGACCCACGGTTTGCCCAAAATCCTGATAGATATGTGAACCGGGTGGCATTGGATGCCATCGTGACCGCCTGTTTCGAGCAATACGATACGCCTGAGGTGCTGGCGAAGTTGGAGGCGACACATATTGCTAATGCGCAACTCAATTCCGTGGCAGACCTGTCGGAACATCCATTTTTAAGGAACACCAAGGCAATGATTGGTGGGGCTGAAGTCGAAATGGCGGCTTTGCCGGTCCAAACGGACGGGGACTCTGCGACAGATGTCCCGGGCTTGGGCGCGCAAACAGCGGCCTTGCGATTGGAATTTGAGCAAGAGACATAAAAGCAGAAATTGGAGACCCGCGCCATGCCATCTGACAGACGAGACCTCAGCATCGATACAGATATTTTGCAGCCGCAAGATTGGAGCTTTCCCGTGCCCATCGCCTACGGCCCCGGCCGATTGGCTGAAATTGGGCGGAAATCGGTGGAATTGGGCCTTTTGAACCCCTTGGTGGTGACAGATCGCGGCAGCCGTGATTTGCCGTTCATTGCCGCTCTTCAAGGCTATCTTGCACAAGCGGGGCTTAAATCTGGACTGTTTAATGAGATATCCCCCAACCCAAGAGACGACGAGATCGGTGCCGGGCGCGCAGCATTCCGTGCCGGTGGCCATGACGGGATCATTGCGATTGGCGGCGGGAGCGCTATAGATGGGGCCAAATCCATTGGTTTGACCGCGCACAATGACATTGAGCTTTGGGCGTTTGAATATGAACAACCCGTGCCAGAGATATCTAACGATCAAGCCTTCCCAAAACTAATCACCATTCCCACCACCGCGGGAACTGGAGCCGAAACCGAAAGCACGGCGATGGTCACGGATACCACCAAAGCCATGAAATTTTGTGTTTGGCACCCTGAGTTGAAGCCCTCACTGACTTTGCTTGATCCTGAATTGATCCTTGGCCTGCCGCAGCACCTCACGGCTTGGACCGGTGCGGATGCCATGACCCATGCGATTGAGGCCTATCTTGTGCCCGGGTTTCATCCGCTTTGTGATGGGCTGGCCCTTGAGGGGCTGGCGCTGGTATCTAAATGGCTGCCAATCGCGGTCCGTGAGCCGCTCAATTTGCAGGCCCGTGGTGGGATGTTGGTGGGTTCTTGCCTAGCCGGGGTGGCCTTTCTGAAAGGCCTCGGAATGGTACATGCCATCTCGCATATGATTGGTGCTGAATTTGACACGCAGCATGGGCTTACAAATGCGGTGGTTTTGCCGGTTGTGTTGCGGTTTAACTTGCCGGGCCAAGAGCCGAAAGTGCAACGCATGGCCCAAGCCATGGGCCTGAAAGACACTTCAGTGACGGCGTTTATCGCGCATGTTGAGGCAATTTTGGATGAAATCAGTATTCCAAAAGCCTTGAGTAAGATTGATGTACCGTTAGACTGTGCGCAACGTATTGCAGAAAAAGCCATTCTCGACATGGCCGCAGGCACAAATCCGCGGCAAGCCACCGTCGCAGAGATCCGCGCTTTGGTACAAGAGGCTATAATCAAGGCCCGATGAGGGGCCCCAGAAGGTGAAAGACTTGAAGATGGAAAATCTAAGTAAGTTCTACATTGATGGTGTTTGGAGTCAGCCCAACTCTGGTGCTACGATGCCTGTTTTAAATCCAGCCACCGAACGGCAGGTCGGTGTGGTTGCTTTAGGAAATGCCGCGGACGTTGATGCTGCTGTGGCTGCGGCCAGCCGAGCCTTTACCAGCTATTCCCAAACCACTAAGGCGGAGCGTTTGGTATTTCTGGGCAGATTGCTCAAAGTCACTGAAGCCCGATTTGAGGATTTGGCACAGGCGATGAGCATGGAGATGGGCGCCCCAATATCTATGGCGCGTGACGCACATGCGGATGCGGCGGTAGGGCATTTGCAAGGTTTCATCGAGGCTTTGGGACAGCTGCAAGAGCGTGGGAGTTTGACCAGTGGCGACATCCAACTGCGCGAGCCCATCGGGGTTTGCGGGTTGATCACCCCTTGGAATTGGCCGATGAATCAAATCGCCCTGAAGGTGATCCCAGCGCTTGCGACTGGCTGTACCTGTGTTTTGAAGCCTTCCGAGCACACGCCTATTTCTGCGATGATCTATGCGGAGATCATCCACGAAGCTGGCTTTCCGGCTGGCGTATTCAATCTGGTCCAAGGCGATGGTCACACGGTTGGCGCCGCGATGTCACGCCACTGCGATATCCAGATGATGTCGTTTACGGGCTCGACCCGGGCCGGTACGGCAGTGACACGCGATGCGGCTGACACGGTGAAACGAGTGACGCTCGAGCTGGGGGGGAAATCGCCTAATCTGGTGTTTGCTGATTGTGATTTACAAGATCGGGTTACGGCCTCGGTGGGTGAATGCATGTATAATACAGGCCAATCTTGTGATGCGCCTACCCGGTTGCTGGTGGAACGGAGCTGCTATGACGTGGCTGTGGAAATCGCTAAACGTGCCGCTGACGCCACGCTAGTGGGGGATCCCACACAAGAAGGTGATCACATAGGCCCACTGTTTGACCGCATTCAATTCGATCGGGTTCAGGCGATGATTGCCGTGGGTATTGATGAGGGCGCCACTGTTTTGGCCGGTGGTTTGGGCAAGCCAGAGGGCATCACGGATGGCTGGTTTGTAAAGCCAACGGTGTTTACGGATGTCTCAAATTCCATGCGAATTGCACGAGAAGAAATTTTTGGACCGGTGCTGGTGATTATACCCTTTGACACGGAAGAAGAGGCCATTGAAATTGCAAATGACACACCCTACGGTCTGGCAGCCTATCTGCAAACTGGGGATCCGGTTCGGGCCGAGCGGGTGGCGGCGTGCTTGCGGGCGGGGGCCGTGCATATCAATGGCGGTGGGTTCAACTATGGCTCGCCCTTTGGAGGCTACAAGCAATCAGGCAACGGCCGCGAAGGCGGGATGATGGGGCTGGAGGATTACCTCGAAACCAAAACTCTGCACGGGTTGGGCTAGGTGGCTGCCTTAGGGGGGTCCGCAGCGTCACTGAGACTTTGTCTGGCCTTGGGCCATGCTTGGCAATTAGGCTTGTGAGCAATAATTGTGCGATGGATAAGACCTTATAGCTAAAATGAGATGAAAGTTAAGGAGCTGAAATGAGTGTTTGTTGTGGTCCGGGCTATGCCAGCCCCGCTGAGGCGATCCAAGCCCCGGCTGAGAAGTTGCTATACACGATTGCGATTTACACCGGCACAGGCATTCAAAAGCCAGATTATCTCGCGACGGTGGATGTAGACCCCGATAGTCTAACTTATTCACAAGTGATCCACCGTTTGGAGATGCCAGGAATTGGCGACGAGCTGCATCATATGGGCTGGAATGCCTGCTCCTCCTGCTTTGACGACGGCTCTATGTCACGCAAATATTTGCTTCTGCCCGGAGTGCGCTCTAACAATATCCATATTGTCGACACCGCCACAGACCCACGCGCCCCCCGCCTGCATAAGGTGGTCGAGGGAGCTGAGATCAAATCTAAGACCAACCTGTCGGGGCCGCATACGGTGCATTGTCTTGGCTCTGAAATTATCATTTCGATGCTTGGGGATGCTAAGGGCGAAGCCCCGGGGGGCTATCTTCAACTCAACAAAGATTTTGGGATCATGGGGCGCTGGGAAAACTCCATGGGTGATATTAAATTTGGCTATGATTTTTGGTATCAACCGCGTCACAATGTGATGGTCTCTTCGGAATGGGCGGCACCCAACACCTTTATGCCCGGCTTTGACTTGGAAGAGGTGGGGCATCTGAAATATGGCCGCGAGATTCATTTCTGGGACTTTGAAAAAAAAGTGCCAATTGAGACAATGTATCTGGGCGAGGATGGCTTGTTGCCCTTAGAGGTGAAGTTTTACCATGACCCTGATAGCACTCATGGGTTCTGTGGCGCAGCGCTCAGCTCTAATGTCATCCATTGGTGGAAAGATAATGCCGGCAAGTGGCAATGGGAGAAAATTATTGATGTGGCCAATGAGCCCCATCCTGAATGGCCCATTCCCGTGCCGGGAGTCATGTCGGCGATCTTGATCTCGATGGATGATAAATATCTCTACCTCAACAATTGGTTGCATGGGGATATGCGGCAATATGATATTTCTGATCCGCACAATCCGGTTCTCACAGGTCAGATCTGGATGGGTGGCTTGCTGGGCCGCGCACCCCAAATCAATGGCGTGAAAGTGGCCGGTGGCCCGCAGATGTTCCAACTCTCTCTGGACGGCAAACGGCTTTATGTCACCACCAGCTTATTTAGCACGTGGGACAACCAATTTTATCCGGAGATTCGCGAACAAGGCGGGGTGATGGTGATGGTGGATTGTGACCCGGTCAACGGCGGCATGAGCATCAACCCGGACTTTATAATTGATTTTGGCCAAGAGCCCAATGGCCCCAGCCGCTGCCATGAGGCCCGTTACCCCGGTGGCGATTGCACGAGTGACATTTGGCTGTGATCGTGACTTTGGCAAATCGGGATGGGGCGACCTATGAGGTTGACCCACGCAGGCCCCTCCTGGACAGCCTGCACGATCAAGGCGTTGATCTTCCCTACGGGTGCAAATACGGTGGTTGTATCACCTGTGCGGCTAAATTGACTATAGGAGAGGTCGATCAACGCCGCCAAGTGGCGCTAAATAATCGTCAGCTTAATAATGGCTATGTCATTCTTTGCGTGGCGCGGCCCCTTAGCGACATCACGCTGGAGATTGGGGTGGAAAGTCATGGCACACTATACCGCAACCCGTTTTTGGAGCCGTTGCAATCATATGAACTCAAGGCCGATATCGCCACGCCAAAGGAGGTCTGATGATGGACCATACCCAACCCTACACTGAGGCCTATTTGCAAGGTATTCTCAATTCGGTCAAATCTATCGCCATGGTGGGGGCCAGCCCGGATAAAACTAAGTTTAGCTATGGCGTGTTGCGGGTGCTGAATGAGACTGGCTACGAAATGATTCCCGTGAACCCACGTCCGGGGCTCGAAGAGATCCGGGGCCTGAAGGTCTATCCGAGTTTGGCCTCTATTGATCGTCCGGTGGATATGGTTGAAGTCTTTCGCCGCTCTGAAGACCTAATGGGCATCACCAAAGAGGCGATCGCTATCGGAGCAAAGGTGCTTTGGGCTCAAATAGGTGTGGAGGATCACGACGCGGCCCGGCTGGCTGAACAGGCTGGATTACACGTTGTTATGAACCGTTGCCCCAAAATCGAGCTGTTTCGACCATTTTGGAAACCAAAGCTGCATTTGACAATTTAAGGGTGCATCGGGCTAAAGCTCAGGCCCTCTTTATGCCAAGGTACAGTATGGTTTGGGTGGAAAAAGCTGGCTGGGTCGGCAGGACTCGAACCTGCACTCTACTGTACCAAAAACAGGTGCATTACCATTATGCTACGACCCATCAGCGAGGCATCAAATACGCTGGAAGCTTCTGTCTTTCAAGCCCTGAAATTTAAAAATTTAATTGCTCCATGTGTATTTTTTGACGTCAAATTTAAAGTATTAAAATAGTGGATTATTTCTCAAGATTAAATCTCAATTATCAAAACTAATAATTTGCAATTCATCGCATGCCGATCTTATGTGGAACATTATCAGCACCAGAGCTTTTTGGCACATGGTGATAAGTACCAGAGTAGACCCTCTGATTCAAAAATAAGATGAAATGAGCGCTACCCCAAGAAGAATAGCTACCCACATAACCATTGCCCCAACCCCGCGCATACGAGAAACGCCAGTTTCTGGTCCATGTAATTTGTACAGGCCTTTAATCGTCATTTGGATCACGGAGATTATCACAGCTTCAATAAATATGAAAACCTTTACTACTGAGTTATAAATAATGTTGTAAAGTTTAGGGATAAATCGCCGATAGATCCAATCTACGTCAAGGTTTACTGCGCGGATCTCAGGTGGATGGATTCCGCGGCGCATCAGAACTGCGAAAGCAAGTAGTGCAAAACAAAGTAACTGTAATTGACCGATCACATGGCTCATTGTGTAGGGGCGGTAGACAACTTCATAGGGCAGTAATGCGTAGAGTGGTTCGGGATAAACTCCGATAAAGACACAAAGGAAAGCTGTGAAGCCCATGGCCATTTGCATGTGGATCGGAGCCTCGTTAGGGCGGAGGCCGCTATCATGGCCAAAAAACGTAAAATACGGAATTTTGATACCAGAGTGTGAGAGGACACCAGCGGAGGCAAATACCAGTATTGCCCAAATGATTGGATAATGCTGATTGGCTGTTTCGTCCATGATCAACGACTTAGTCACAAATCCAGAGAACAGTGGAAAAGCAGAAATTGATGCGGCCCCAATCAAACAAAATATTGCGGTCCGAGGCATGGTGCGACAAAGGCCACCAAGTTCTGAAGCTTTAGAGGTGCCGGTACGGAGCATTACAGCACCAACGCTCATAAATAATAAAGCTTTATATAGGATATGGGCAAACGCGTGTGACGCAGTACCGTTGATCGCCATTTCAGTGCCTACGCCGATACCAACAACCATAAAGCCTAATTGGTTGTTAAGACTGTAAGCCAATACTCGGCGTAAATCGTTTTCAATCTCTGCAAAAAAGATTGGAAATAAAGTCATTACTGCGCCAATATATATTAATAGTTCTGTGCCCGCAAACCCACGAGCAAGTGCATATACCGCCAGCTTTGTCGTAAATGCAGAGAGAATTACTGTCCCAGTAATTGTAGCAGCGGGATAACTGTCTTGAAGCCAATTATGCAGCAGTGGGAACGCGCATTTAATACCAAAAGATAGAAAAATAAGCCATGTACCTAATGAGCCAAGGGTCATGCGTTCGAAAGTAATTGATCCAGTTTCTCTATATAGTAGCGCAGTCCCCGCTAATAAAATAACGCCTGAAGTGATTTGAATAATTAAGTATCGCATTCCTGTGTGATAGGATCCTTCTGTTCTGCGAGCCCAAATTAGAAAGACGGAGGCGAGTGCGGTACCCTCCCAATAAAAGAATAATGTAATCAGATCGCCAGCAAAAACTGCCCCTATGGCGGCACCAGCATATAGCAAAGCAGCTATCTGTTGTATGAAGTCGCGTACATGCCATGCGTAAAGGTTTCCCAAAAATGCAGCTAAACAGAAAATTAAGCCAAAAATGCGTGATAGTTTATCAACGCGCATCATATCAAGTGTCTGACCTACAAACTCGACTTGTGCGAAAATGCCGGCTGGCAGGTTCCAAATCTGCCACGCGGCAAGAATGGGAGTTATAAGCAGGATAACACCACGGACATTGCCCTTTGGCAAAAGACCCAAGACTAATGCGGCAGCAATGAAGATGAAAGCTGTAGGCAAAATACTGATCATCATTTGGAACCTTGTTCTAATTGGTCAGCAGGATAGTCTTCGCTATCAACGGATTTATCACCATAATAATTTTCTGGGCGTTTGATGATAAATCTCAAGGCTTTGGCACCCATTATGAGCAGTGTGAACATAAAAAACCCATAGGCAGCATAAAACCCGGGGATCTCTTCAATAAAAAAATGCCCATGCTTATGGTAAGTAAAGTCTGCCAGGAATAGTGCAGAACAAAACAGAGCCAGTCCCAAAAATATCTTGTTTGCATTTTCAGTTTTCGTAAACCAGCAAAGCGTTTTGCCCAGTTGGGAAAATTCGTTTGTTTTGTCAGATTGATTCAGGTCCATCCGCGGCCTCCTTAATGTGCAGCTATGATGGGCATCAGGAAGGCCTGAATATGCCCGGCGTAGAAAAATAAAACTATACAACCCATGGCTGTAAACGCAGGTGGAGCCCAGACTAAAGTAGGACTTTCAGCAAACTTTTGTGGACCTATTTGAGTCGCCGCTTTCAAAAAGAATCCTTTCCCAACCAGTGGAAGAAGGTACGCAACATTCAAAAGTGAGCTTATGAGTAAAATGCCTATCATTGCCAGTTGGTCGGCATCTGCGGCGCCCATAATGAGCAACCACTTACTCCAAGACCCACCCAATGGTGGCAGGCCGATAATAGACAAAGAGCCAATTAAAAAGGCGATAAAGGTTATTGGCATAGCACGCCCCAAACCAGTCATTTGGCTTATATTGGTTTTGTGGGTGGCAACATATATTGAACCTGCACACATAAAGAGTGTGATTTTACCCATGGCGTGCATGACTACATGCAAGCTCCCGCCAAGTATTCCCATTGAGGTGGCAAGGGCAACGCCTAGTGTTATATAAGAGAGTTGACTGATTGTTGAATATGCAAGTCGGGCTTTAAGATTGTCCTTGGTCAAAGCTATGACTGAAGAGGCAATGATGGAAAAGGCGGCCAGCCACATCAACCAAACTGAGGCTCCTGTTGCTGCTAAAAAATCAATTCCAAATATGTATATTCCCACTTTCAGCATAGTAAATACGCCAGCTTTAACTACAGCAACTGCATGCAAGAGTGCACTGACTGGGGTCGGGGCTACCATTGCTGCTGGCAACCAACGGTGAAATGGCATTAATGCCGCTTTGCCAATGCCAAAGGCATAAAGCGCAAGTAGAACTGCGACTGCAGGACCTGCGATAAGGCCCTCCAAAATCCCACCGCGTGTGAAGTCTAGTGTTCCAGCTATTGCATAGGTCCAAATTACTGCGACTAACTGTAGGCCTATTGAAGTGCCTATCAGGATACCAAGATAAGTACGTGCACCTTTGACCGCTGCTAGAGTACCTTTATGTGCCACAAGTGGATATGTAGAGAGCGTTAATACTTCATAAAATAGAAATAAGGTAAACATATTGGCTGCAAAGGCTATTCCCATGACAGAGAATATTGCAAACGAGAAACATGCAAAGAAGCGTGCGTGGTCATCTTCATTATTTCCACGCATGTAGCCAATGCCATAGACATGGGTCACTATCCAAAGTCCTGATGCCAGTATTGCAAACATCATTCCCAAAGGCTCTACGCTAAAGGCTAGATCAAGCCCTGGCATTACTTCAAATAAGACAAACGTCTCAGTCGTTGTATTGCCTACTGTAGCGAGAATGTTCAGGACTACGAGGAAGGTTGCTATGGCTGCGCCAAGGGTTAACCCATCACGAAGGTTTGGGCTGTTGCGAAAAATCAAATTGCTCACAACAGCAGCGGCGGGCAGCAGCATTGATAGTAATATCGCCAAGGATGTATCCATAACTTAGTCCGTCCTAATGCAGCAAGCCAGATGATCCAGCAAGTAACGCTTGAGCTGCAGCTTTGGCTGCTCCCAGGGTAATGTCCGTTTCAAAGCCAAAGTAAATACAGGCTAGGGCCATTATCCATAGTGGCAGTAGCATTGAGAGCGGAGCTTCTTGAATGGTTTGCCCCCTATGCGGTGTTGACAGATAGAGTGTCTCTACAAGTCGCCAGACATACGCGACTGCGAGTAGCGAAGAAGCTACAATCAACATCGCTATTGGCCAATAACCTTGCTCTAGAGCAGCCTGCACCAGAAGCCATTTACTCAGAAAACCAGCAGTTCCGGGCACGCCAATTAGTGACACCCCACCAATGACAACTGCGGCACTGGTCCATGGCATTGTCTTTCCAAGGCCTTGGAGTTGAGTATAAAACGAACTTCCAGACTGGAGAACATAAGCTCCGGCACCCATAAATAGAGCTGCTTTTGTGATGCCGTGGTTGAAAAGGTGAATAATGGTAGCCACCAACCCAGTCTCGGAAAGTAACGCAATGCCTAGCAGCATGTAACCGATTTGGGCTAAGCTTGAATACGCTAGCATACGCTTCAGGTCGCGTTGGAAGATTGCCGTAAAAGACGCGGCGAACATGGCTAGCAAGGCAAATGGATAAAATATTACTTCAAGGGTGGATGTTTCGGAAAGAAACGCTGGTTGAAAAACACTAAATATGAAGCGTAGTAAAACATAGATAGCAACCTTAGTCGCTGTTGCAGCAAGAAATGTGGTGACCACAGAGGGTGCATAAGTATATGCGTTAGGAAGCCAAAAGTGCATTGGAAAGATAGCCACTTTGAGCCCTATCCCCACAAGGATAAATGCAAATCCGGCACGGACAGTGCGGCTTTCGTATTGCCCTGAAAGTCTGTCTGCTAGGTCCGCCATGTTTAATGTACCTGTCGCCATGTATAGAAAACCAAGACCTATTATAAAAAACGTGGCCCCAATTGTGCCCATAATTAAATAATTGAATGAGGCGGTCAGCGCACGCTTATCGCGATATGAGCCCTGAGCAATTAGTACGTAAGTCGAGAGTGAAGATATTTCTAAAAAAACAAATACGTTAAAGGCATCTGCAGTGATGGTAACACCTAGAAGGCCTGTCAAACAAAGTAAAAACAGTGAATAAAATAGGGTTTGTGTTCGTTCAGGCATTTCTGCGCCAACACTTTTCCTAGCGTACGGCAACACCAAAGTTGCTATCCCAGTTACTAGAAAAAGTACAAAAGCATTTGCTGCATCAACGCGATATTCGATGCCGAGAGGAGGAGCCCATCCCCCAATGTGATATGAAACTATTCCGCCGCCAATTACCTGGGACAGCAGTAAGCAGGCAACCACGAATGAGGCCGCGCTAGCAATAAATGCTATGGCCCATGCTAATTCGCGCCGCCCAATGAAAACTATTAGAGGAGCAGCAATAAATGGAATTAGTATTTGCAAAATCGGTAAATGGTCAGTCAGGGCCATTGTGGTGTAATGAACGGTTTGCGTCGCCATTAGATGGACTCTCCTTGGCTGGCTATCGGCAGGTGTTCACTGAGGAAGATAGTGTCTTCAATTTCTGTTATTTCTGTTTCTTCGATGCTGTGATACTCTTCTCTGATCCTAATAATAAGTGCCAGGCCCAGCGAGGTAGTGGCTATCCCAACGACAATCGCTGTAAGGATAAGGACGTGCGGAAGTGGATTTGAATATGCTATTTCGGGATCATAATTTCCATCCAACGGAAAAATTGGTGCTGTGCCACCAGAAATCTTTCCCATTGAGATATAAAACATAAAAACCGAGGTTTGAAAGATATTCAAACCCACTATTTTTTTGACCAGGTTACCCTTACTAATTACGATATACAGCCCTGTCATCATTAAAATTGTGAACAACCAATAGTTTAGGTGCCCTAAGATAAAGTCTGCAGTAAAAAAATTCATACTTACCATTCCTCATCACTTAGAACTGGCGTCCGGGCTGCAAATGCATAGTAGATTGCTACCATTACACCAGTTACGGTTATGCCCACCCCGGCTTCTACGATTAGAATACCCAAGTGTTGGCCATGTGATGGGTGATGAGGGTCAATGGCCGTGTAATCTAAATAGCCAAAGCCCATAAACATGCTGTACACGCCAGTACCCGCATAAAGTAGCACCCCAAAGGCGGCCAATTTATGAACTAGCCAAGGCGGAAATACCAGTTTGGCTTTATCCAAACTGAATACAATTCCGTAGATGATAAATCCAACAGCCATAATGACGCCAGCCTGAAATCCACCACCAGGAGAATAATCGCCGTGGAACTGCACATAAAGCGCAAACAAGAATATAGTACCAACCAGAAGCTTAGTGATTACGCGCAAAATTAAATGGTGACGCATCAGGTTGTCTCCTTCGTATCATCAACGTCTTTCCCGGTAACGCCAGTTCGGCGCCGCCGACGTAATCCACTGATCAACATTAGAACACCGATGCCCGCGGTGAAGACAACGGCTGTTTCTCCCAATGTATCGTAGCCTCGATAGCTCGCTAAAATGGCTGTTACTGCATTTGGAACATCAATATCTTCTGGAATTTGTTTTAAGTAATCTGGACCAACGTGGGTTTGTACTGGAGTATCTGCTGAACCAAAATTAGGCATGTCTAGAGTGCCGTAAATCATTGCGGCACCCGTTAGGATGACTGCTAAAAGTGGTATTATATTTGATTTATGGCTTGTCTTTTCGGCTCGTGAGGTCAGAGCTAAAGTGCCTAGCATTAGGACTGTTGAAATGCCAGCTCCTACTGCTGCCTCGGTAAACGCTACGTCAACCGCATCCCAGGTAATAAACAAAAGTGCCGATAATAGGCTAAAAACACCGGAAAGAGCTACAATAGCAAATAAACTGCGAGTGCGCACCACAGAAAGAGCCGTGGCTGCAAGCATGCTGAAAAGTGCTATGTTGATGAAAGTTTCGATTTTACACCTGTTACCCTGTTACATAGGTTTGTTTATTGAAGCGTTTTTATAAAGTATCACTTGGTTTTCTGGGGCCGTCATCATCCAAAGTTTTATTGTTGAGTTTTGGTGGTCGTAGTCCTGAAACTAGAGCCGCATTAGCAATCGCGTGTGTCGAAGTTGGGCCAGTTATGAACATAAACAACCCGATAACTAAAAGTTTAAAGGTGATTAATGTGAGGCCAGAATATACGCCCATGCCAATCAACAAAAGAATAACACCAGCTGAATCTGTTATAGATGCAGCATGTAGTCGCGACCAAAAATCAGGAAACCTGTAAGTTCCAAAAGCTCCAACAATCACGAAGAAAGATCCAGATAGCATCAAGGCCCAACACAAAAGATTTAGCAAAATATCCACTGCCTCTAATCCTCGTTCTTTGGGTTTGGTGGGGCCCACATGGCATCTCCAATGGCCCGGTAACGAAAAAACTTCAAAATCGCAATTGTGCCCACAAAATTAATTAATGCGTATAGGAGTGCTATATCCAGAAAATCAGGGCGTCCATTAAGAAACCCCATTACTCCGATCAATAACACAGTATGTGTGCCAAAAGAATTTACTGCGAGAACACGATCATAAAGTGTCGGCCCTTTGATCAGCCTAATTAAAACCAACAACATAGCGATAAACATTGCGGTTGAAGTGATTGAAAACATTAAATTTCCGCCCCATTTTCAATTTTAGTCACGCGCCTATCCATATCTGCCAGTGCCTCTATGTCAGTTGGGCAATAAGCCAAAGCGTGCACCAAAAAATCTCCAGACTCGGTTTCAATAGTAAGAGTGCCTGGTGTAAGTGTTATAGAGTTTGCGAATATTACCTGCCCTAGATCACTTTTCTGTGTGTAAGGCACCTCAAATAAATTTTGTCGTATAGGCATAGTTCGAGCTAAGATCACCCGGGTTACTGTCCAGTTTGATTTAGCGATTTCAATAAATAACCAAAATAGATAAAAGAAAAAATGTATCGGTCTAATAGAAATACGAACATGATCGCCATCAATTCTGTCCATTCTACGAACAATGAACATTACCAAAATAACTGATACTATTCCTAGACCAATCAGCATCGGTGTGTAGATCCCCGATAGCATCAGCCAAAGCGCCATCATAAATACTGAAGTCAGTATGGTTTTCAACGTATTTCCCTTTGCTCTAGGCTGCGCTCACTAAAGCTAAAAGCATTAGTTTGCGGTTAGTTTTACTTCTGCGCCGTTGTATATAATAGAAATTATATAACAGTCCATTGGCGTTGGGTGATTTATCTCATTTAATTATGGCCAGCGCCTAAATTCATTACTTTTAAAAAAACGAAGATTTATCATAAACGATATTCTTTAACATTCTTTAATCATATTTTTTAAATGCAACCAAAAGTTAGCTGCAAAAAACTTTAAATTTAAAGAGTTTTTCATAATGCACTAGAGCGCTTGGGGGTAAGGCTCTTGCATTAAAAAAGTGCATATTCACAAAAGAAAAAGTATGTGAGTTGCGTACAAACTTTTACTACATGCGCCAGTTATTACATTGTATTGAAGTTACCATTTTTAGGTTATAATTGAAACAGAAAAATAGCCTTTGGTTACAACTGAACTCATTTGGTTATAAAATTTGCTAACAGAACGAGATAGACCGTCCATGACACCCCTTGAACGTGCCATTGTTATGCTGAAGGCCACACCAGACGATTCCACGCGGTTTTCTGCGGTCGTCGAACGCTTGGCCGATACTGAGGTTTTCATGGCAGTTGAGGCCGCAACCTCGGAAGCTGAGGTCACGCCCAAGACGGTCTGGCTGCTGGCACAGGAATATGTTGCGATCTATGACACGGAATTGCGGCTTGCAGAGTCGGTGGGTGGCAAGGCTGAGTATTTGTCTGTTTCGGGGCGCGCCTTGGTGCAAATGCTGGCGGGGCAAGACACTGGTATTGCCCTCAACCCGGGCACCAATGCGATTGGCTATGTGTTTGAACCTAAAACCTTGCAGTGGTTGGCGCAGTCTTTGGATGAGCGCCCCAGTGCGATAGCGCAGCAGATCACCCAAGTCTCCCCGCCGCCAGCACTGACCCCCAAAGCCCTTGATGCGTTGTCGGTCAAGCTGACAGCGGCGCAGGGACTAGCAGAATATGCCTGTTTAGTCGAAGCAACAGATGCCGAAAATCATAAAAACCCAATGTTGTGTTTTGTAGGGTTGGTGCCTGATGCTCAGGCAGATTTGGCAAAGCTAGTGCAGGAATACCTGCAATTTTCCGAGCAAGACGGTGCGCCTTGGGACGTCACCTATTTGTCGCCAGATCACGGCATGGTGCAAAAGCTTCTTAAGGTCGGGCTGCGGTTTGATCTGCCAGTGCCAGAGGTGGCTGTTGAGCGTCCCGCACCCGGAACCATCCCGGGGCAACCGCCGATCCTGCGCTAAGGTTAATACCTGGCGGCGCGGTCGACCAAATGCAAAAACGGAAGGCCTTGCTCACCGCGAGCAATATTGCTGACCACGACTTCCGCTGCGGTTGCTGCGCGCGTTCCAGATGCGATATGCGGCGTCACAGTCACATTCGGCAGGGTCCAATAAGGATGATCCTGAGGCAAAGGCTCAACGCGAAACACATCCAAACAAGCCGCTGAAATATGGCCCTGTTTTAAAGCTGAAATCAAAGCCTTATCGTCTATTAATGGGCCACGACCTGGATTGATAATCACGCTGCCTTTGGGCATTTGCGCCAAAGTTTCACTATTCAGCACATTTTCAGTCTGTGGCGTGTCTGGTAACAATAAGATGAGAATTTGCGCAGTAGCTAAAGCGTGGCCCAGCCCCTCTGGCCCATGATAGCAGGTGATACCTGCCACGTCCTTTGCCGTGCGTGACCAGCCAGTGACGGGAAAGCCAAGTAGGCTTAAAGCCGTGCCACAGGCCTCACCCAAAGCGCCGAGGCCCAAAATTGTGACAGGGCGATCTTGTGCTAAGGGCGGATGGGCCTCGTCCCAAATCTGACCGGGGTTCACGATATGCTGATCCATGCCAAGATGGTACCGCAGCGTATGGCCTGTGACCCATTCCGTCATGCCTTGACGTAAGCCACTATCGACCATCCGGCACAGTGGTTGCGTGAGGGTCTCGTTGCCAACAAATGTTTCAACACCGGCCCAGAGGCTCAAAACGGCCTTGCATCGTGTATAGGGCGTAAGATCCTGTATGGTGCTATCGGGGGCATAAATCAGATAATCTACATCCTCAGGGGCGCATGCCGTGGTCAGATTGGCGGCAATGCCCTTATGGCTGAGGCATCGTTTGAGATGCGCCTCATAGAGGTGGAATTTCTCAGGACGGGCTGCAAAAACTATATTAATCATTTGTGCTTGGGCCTTGGACGGTGAACATGGGCGCTTTGCATCAGGCCAAAGCCCAACAACAGGATCAGCATAGCAGATCCTCCATAGCTTACCAATGGTAAGGGCACGCCCACCACAGGAGCCAAGCCCATGACCATAGCCATATTGATGGCGAAAAATAGGAAGAAGGTGATGCCTATTCCCAGAGTGAGCAGAGAAGAAAACCGATCTTTGTTGCTGAGTGCGGAGATGATGCAGAACAGCACAACCAGCGTATAGAGGCCCAACAAGGAGATGGATCCGACAAATCCAAACTCCTCTGAAAGTGTCGTAAAGATGAAATCCGTATGTTTTTCGGGCAGGAAGTTAAGGCGTGACTGCGTCCCTTCCATAAATCCACGCCCGGTCCACCCACCAGACCCCAGGGCAATCTTAGCCTGCGTGATGTGATAGCCTGCGCCTAAAGGATCGCGATCTGGGTTGAGAAAAGTGTCAATTCGCGTGTATTGGTAATCCTTGAGCAATTGCCATGCCGTACCGCGAGTTTGAAATAATGCCAGTACCAGACCAAAACTAGATCCAATGACTGTCGCAAAATAAGTCCAATGGACCCCGGCCAAAAACATAATCGCTCCACCGCCCATAATCAGCAGCAATGAGGTGCCAAGATCAGGCTGGCGCAGAACCAAAAAGACCGGAATGAGGATCAAAATGACGGGAAATAATACCCAGATTGGGCGCGAAGTCCGTTCCAGCGGTAACCAATCATAATAGGCCGCTAAGGCCAAAACCAACGTGATTTTCATGACTTCTGACGGCTGAAGTCGCATGAACCCAACATCAATCCACCGCTGTGCTCCCATGCCTGACACACCAGCAAACTCGACGGTAATTAAGAGCAATACGGCCATGCTATAAGCCAGAAAAGACATGTTACGCCAAAACCAAATTGGTATCATGGATACGACGAACAGCCCAGTCATGCCCACAAAAAATCGCTGCATCTGCGGCTGTGCCCACCGTTCAATCGTGCCGCCAGATACCGAGTAAAGCATCACAAAACCAACGCCGGAAATTGCTGTGAGAAGAAAGATAATAGGCCAGTTCAGGGCTAGGATTTTGCGAAACCCAACTGGAACCGCCGCCAAATTATGCTCTAGATAGCTCATGTTTTTGTTTGCCCGCTGGCTTTGAGGCTGTTCCAGTCGATCAGCTTTGGTGCCAATTCTTTTTGCTCGCGCCGAATTTTTTCGCGCAGGCCTGAGGGATAATGGTCGAGATCTGGCATTTTCCCGGTTAGGGAAAATAGGGTGATGTCCCGGGCGATTGGAGCGGCAACCGAGCTGCCGCCTCCGCCATGTTCCACCACAACCGCGACCGCAACTTTTGGATTGTCGTGCGGGGCATAGTCCACAAACAACGCGTGATCACGCTTTTTCCAAGGCAAATCTTCGTTGCGGATAACACCCGTTACGCGTTCTCCTGCTGTGATGCGCCGAACCTGTGCGGTGCCTGTTTTACCGGCCATGCGCAGATTTTGGGTAGCAATTCGGGTGCTAAATGCAGTGCCATCCCTGGTATTGGCCACACCGAACATCGCCTTTTGCACCACAGCCAAATGTGCCGGATCCACATCCAACGGCGCACCAGCGCCCAAGGGCATTGGGGCATCATTAATGCTTTGGATTAATCTAGGTTGCACGGCGCGTCCGGTCCCGAGGCGGGCGGCCATCACTGCCAGCTGAAGTGGGGAGGCCAAAACATAGCCTTGGCCAATCGAGGCATTCACCGTGTCGCCCAAAAGCCAACTTTTATCGAAGGACTTTTGCTTCCAGCCCCGGGTGGGGATCACGCCGCGGCTGACGGCGCTAAGAGGCAGATCGTGGTGCTCGCCCAAACCAAACCGTCGTGCCATGGCCGAAATTTTATCGATCCCAACTTTTTGACCAATGGCATAGAAAAACACATCGCAGCTTTGGATGATGCTGTCGGCCACATTTACCACGCCATGGCCCTGCCGTTTCCAGCAGTGAAACCGATTGTTCGAAATCTCAAAATGACCCGGGCAAAAAATTGTATCATCCGGGCTGAGCACCCCATCTTCGAGTGCGGCCAGTGCCGTCATCATTTTGAACGTGGAGGCTGGGGCATAGGTTCCCTGTACGGCCTTCGCGCGAAGGGGGCCAAAGATATCATCGCGCAGACCGTTGTAATTGTCGTTCGAAATACCTCGCACAAAAAGATTTGGATCAAAGCTTGGGCTTGACCCAACGGCCAACAAATCCCCGCTCTCACAATCAATGACCACGGCACTGGCGGATAGACCGGCCATCCGCGCAAGTGCAAAATTTTGAATCTTGCTGTCGATGGTCAGCTTTACGGTTGCTCCCTGTTCGCCTTCCACACGTCCCAACTCACGCATCACGCGGCCAAGCGCGTTGACCTCAATGCGCTGGTGCCCGGCTGAGCCGCGCAGGCTACGCTCCATTTGCGCCTCCACACCAGTTTTGCCCACCTGAAATCGTGGAATTTGCAACAGGGGATCAGGATCTTGCGTGCGCTCCAAATAGTGATCGCTTACCGGGCCCACGTACCCCACCACATGGGCGAGATTTTCTTTTTGAGAATAAATGCGTGACAGGCCAACTTCTGTCAAAATGCCGGGTAAGGCTGGGGCATTGGTGGCCACTTTGGCAAAATCTTCCCAGTTTAGGTTTTCGGTGATGGTCACTGGCACAAAGGCACTGCGCCGGCCCAATTCCCTGCGGGCTTTTTCGAGATCTTTTGCGTCGATGTGGATCAGCTGTTGCAACTTAGATAAAACCGTTTCTACATCATCGGTATCTTCACGCACCATAGTCACCCGGTAGTTGGGGACATTCTCAGCAAGGGCTCGTCCATCTCGGTCAAACATGATCCCACGGGATGGGGGGAGCAGGCGCACATTGATGCGGTTTTCTTCGGCCAAGAGGCGATACTTCTCCGCTTCCTGAACCTGCAGAAACCGCATGCGCGCAGCAAGCCCTGCTATAATTCCAATCTGGATGCCACCCAGCAGTAAGGCCCGGCGTGACAGCCGGTTGACAGATTTCAAAACCTCGTTTGGATTGTATTTCATCGCGCTGCTTTGGACGAAGATTTGTGCAAAGTCTGTGTCAGAGCGTAGCGCAGCATTGGTCTGAAAATCCAATTGAACAGTGGATATATCATAAAAGTGAATACAGCCTGTAGCGTATAGAGCTTCAAGTCATGGGTCGGTAAAAAGGCCAATATCAAAGCGAAGTGGTGCACAATAAAGGCGCAGCAGACAACGATTGCAACCAATGCCCATTCATAAAAGAAGACCACCTCTCGAAAGCTAAGGGCCCGCATTCGCAAAAACATGCTCGCGCACAGCACAATCAACGTCCAAAGGCCGGGCGGGCGCTGGAGGATGGCGTCGGCAAACAAAAAGGCGATGGTGATCAAAATTGGGCTCATGATCGCCGGTCGCAGCATGATCCAAGCAAAGGTGATGGCCAAGGACAAATCTGGCGTTGTAAATTGATAGGGGGAGGTTTGAATTGGGAGGGTCTTGAATAGCACCACTAAAACGATGATGAGCAGATAGGTCAGCCGGAGCCGCAAGATACGCAGGGGTGGATCCTCTATCATGGGCGGTCCTCTAATTCTGTGGTGTTTTGCATTCCGACCAAGCCACCGGGTGTGGATATGGTTTCGCGCGGCATATGACGAATAACGCGCAGAAATTCTAGCTGCAGCATATCCGCGGCCAATCGCACACGCAGCCTGCCAGATTGGGTTTGGGTGACCTGTCCCACCAATATGCCGGAGGGAAACACCCCACCGTCGCCAGATGTCATCACGCGGTCTCCGGGGCGGACCGTTTCGGGGTTTTCCAAAAATTCGATTGGCGGTTGGCTGGTGTTGTCGCCCACAACCAAGCCTGTTTGCCCGTTTGATTCTATGGTCACGGCCACTCGGCTGGAAGTGTCGCCCAGCAAAATGACTCGAGAGGTGCGCTCGCCCACCCCGGCGATGCGACCCACCAGTCCAATGCCATCAATCGCCGCCCAACCGTCGACAATGCCATCACGCTTTCCAATATTCAGAAGCACGGTCTGACGAAATGGGCTGCCACTGTCGGCCAAAACCACGCCGGTGATTTTGGTAAATTTTGGATCAAGGCGCACATTGTTTAGATCTAGAAGTCTGGCATTCTCTTGCTCACGTTGAAGAGCCGCCTCTTTCCAAGCCTTCATCTGCTGCAACTCACGTCTTAAGTCTTTGTTTTGTTGATATATGCGTGTGTAGCTTCTGGCAGATCGCAAAATATTTATGGTACCGGTCAAGGGAGACGTTGCCCAAGAAAAATTAGGAACAACCCGATCAATGAGCTCTATCCGTACCCGTTCAACCCGTGGGCTGTCGATGCGCCACAGTAAAAACAAACCCAGCAACAGCACAATCAACGCGCTGAGGATCAACCGACCAAGGGAAGTTGAATACCGATCTGGAGTGTTGCGATCCCGTGCCATATGCTCCCCTAGGGGTTTGAACGGTTGAGGGTTTAGCTGTCGTAGTCGATTACATGTGCGAGTTGTTTTTCATATTCCAAGGCTTTGCCGGTGCCCAAGGCCACGCAGTTTAGGCTTTCATCCGCCACAGAAACCGCAAGACCGGTTTGTTCACGGAGAGCCAAATCCAATTCTCCCAGCAACGCGCCACCGCCGGTTAGCATCACGCCACGGTCCACGATATCCGCAGCCAAATCCGGTGGCGTTGCTTCGAGTGCAGTCATCACAGCTTCACAGATTTGTTGGACCGGTTCAGCCAGCGCTTCTGCGACTTGGGCTTGGTTGATCTCGGTTTCTTTGGGCACACCATTCAGCAAATCGCGGCCACGAATGGACATTGCGGCACCGCGGCCATCGTCTGGCATGCGTGCTGTGCCGATGGTGGTTTTAATACGCTCAGCGGTGGCTTCACCTACCAATAGGTTATGCTGACGGCGCAAATAGCTTATGATTGCTTCATCCATTCGGTCACCACCCACACGCACCGAGCGGGCATAGACGATATCGGCCAGAGACAAGACAGCCACCTCAGTGGTCCCGCCGCCAATATCCACAACCATGGAACCGGTAGGGTCTGTGATGGGCATGCCGGCACCAATGGCTGCCGCAATCGGTTCTGCAATCAGCCCGGCTCGCCGCGCGCCTGCTGAGAGCACAGATTGACGGATGGCCCTTTTTTCCACTGGTGTCGCGCCATGGGGTACGCAAACGATGATTTTGGGTTTAGAAAATGTTGTGCGTTTGTGAACTTTGCGGATGAAATGTTTGATCATTTCTTCAGCCACGTCAAAATCCGCTATAACCCCGTCACGCATAGGGCGTATGGCCTGGATAGAACCGGGTGTACGGCCCAGCATCAGTTTAGCGTCCTCGCCAAAAGCCAAAGCTTTTTTCTGACCGTTTTTAACCTGATAGGCCACAACAGACGGCTCATTCAAAACAATGCCCTTGCCTCGGACATAAACCAAAGTATTCGCAGTACCCAAATCTATCGCCATATCTGACGAAAATAGACCACCAAGTCCAAACATTAGCAACGCCCCAATAGGTCAATGTCTACGACTCTATGTGCCTAGACTGTGAGTATCTATACGGTTTCGGGAACCTGTTTCCAAGGGCTTGGGGGGCGGTTTTACGATTCACAAGCCCTTAAAATGGTTAATGGGCGGGGATCAGCCTGCATCTTTGTAGGAAACTGACTTGATGTCCTCGCCGGGAGCCGATTTCTCACGCCGCACGATCAAACGGTTTAGCGCGTTGATATAGGCTTTTGCCGAGGCGACCACGGTATCAGTATCGGCAGATTGCCCGGTCGCAATCTTTCCGTCCTCTTCCATTCGCACGCTCACGGTGGCCTGTGCATCTGTGCCTTCGGTCACGGCGCTCACCTGATAAAGCTGCAACTGCGCGCTATGCGGGTACAATTGCTTCACGGCGTTGAAAGTGGCGTCAACCGGACCGTCGCCTGTGGCGGTGACCGCATGAGTTTCTCCATCAATTGTCAATTCCAAAGCCGCTTTTTGTGGGCCACGGGTGCCACAGACAACCCGCAGAGATTTGAGGCTCAAATGGTCTGACTGCTCATCAGCGTTATCCGCGCGCACTAAGGCGATTAAATCGTCATCAAACACTTCTTTCTTGCGGTCAGCTAATTCTTTGAACCGCACAAACACATCGTTCAACTGATTGTCGGCCAGCTCAATACCCAAGTTTTTCAACTTGGAGCGCAAAGCTGCACGTCCAGAGTGTTTGCCCATAACCAAATTGGTCTCGGTCAGGCCCACATCTTCTGGGCGCATGATTTCGAAGGTCTCTGCGTTTTTCAACATGCCATCTTGGTGAATGCCACTTTCATGCGCAAAGGCGTTTTTGCCCACAATAGCCTTGTTAAACTGCACTGCAAAACCAGATACTGTGGCCACACGGCGGCTGATTGCCATGATTTTGGTGCTGTCGATTTGGGTGCTGTAGGGCATGATGTCGTTGCGGACTTTCATGGCCATCACAACTTCTTCCAAAGCTGTATTACCAGCGCGTTCGCCTAGCCCGTTGATTGTACATTCAATTTGACGCGCGCCGGCATCTACAGCTGCCAAAGAGTTGGCGGTGGCCATGCCTAAGTCATTATGGCAATGGGTCGCGAAAATCACATCGGTGGCTCCGGGTACATCCGCAAGTAGGCGCGCGATAAGTTCGGCACTTTCACGCGGGGCAGTATAGCCCACGGTGTCGGGAATATTGATGGTCGTGGCACCGGCGTTGATGGCAATCTCGATGGTGCGACACAGGTAATCATATTCTGTGCGGGTTGCATCCATGGGGGACCATTGTACGTTGTCGCATAGGTTGCGGGCGTGGGTTACGGTGTCATGGATCCGTTGCGACATTTCGTCTTGGGTCAAATTGGGAATGGCGCGATGCAACGGCGAAGTGCCAATGAATGTATGGATTCGCGGTTGGGCGGCATGGCGCACAGCTTCTGCGCAGCGATCAATGTCTTTAAAGTTGGCGCGGGCCAATCCACATATCACTGAGTTCTTACTGCGCTTGGAAATTTCACGCACTGCGTTGAAATCACCCTCAGAGGCGACTGGGAAGCCGGCCTCAATGATGTCGACGCCCATGTCATCTAGCATTTCAGCCAATTCAAGCTTTTCTGAATGGTTCATAGTAGCACCGGGGCTTTGTTCGCCGTCACGCAATGTTGTATCAAAAATGAAAACACGATCTTGGGTCATAGGACTGTTCTTCTAACTAGGGAATTTGATGGGGTTCGGCGCTGGGCTTAGGTGAGCGTCCCGCGCCGAAAAGCACGCTCAGCTTAGGCTAAGTGTTAGAAGTAAGAGCTGATCATACGAATTTCTCATGGTAATAGGTATAGCTGCGAATTTGCAAATGGGAAGTGGAAAGTTGGCTTGTAGTCATTCAGCCATAGGGCCTGGATGCCGTTTTGCTGAAAATTATGGTGGCAAAGCTTGGCGGTGGCATCTATGCGCGCTAGGTCTGAAGGATGAAACATATATTGATTATCGGGAATTCGGGCGGCATTGGTGCGGCTCTTGAGCAGGAATATCTGCGCAACGGCTGGCGCTGCACGGGGCTGTCACGTCAACATCAAGGGTTAGATCTGACCCGGCCTGAAACCATTGTACAAGCGCTGGCTGGGTTGGATAAACCCTTTGAGACGGTGATCATCGCAACGGGTGGATTGACGATTGGCAGCACTGGCCCGGAGAAAACTATCAGAGCGGTCACCGCGCAGGGCATGGCAGATCAAATGCAGATCAATGCTATCGGCCCGGCGTTGATCTTGAGCCAGATTGGGCGGTTGCTGCCGCGAGACAGTGTCGCGCGGCTGGCGGTGTTGTCGGCGCGGGTGGGCTCGATTGGTGACAACCGTTTGGGCGGTTGGATCTCGTACCGGGCGGCAAAAGCTGCGCTCAATCAAATTGTCCATACATCCGCCATCGAATTGGCGCGCAGCCATCCGCTTCTTGCTTGTTTCTCCCTGCATCCCGGAACGGTTGAAACTCCGCTCACCAAGCCCTTTGTGGCCAACCACAGCGCACGGCCTGCAGGTGAGGCAGCCGCGATATTACACAGTGTCATTGAAGCACGTGCCCCGTCAGACACAGGAGGCTTTTTTGATCAAAACGGTTTGCAGGTGCCGTGGTGATTTGTGATGGTGCTACTCTGAAGGCACAGGCTCGGCTTCGGGCTCCAGATTGCCATCTTCCCATGTGCCGCTGACAACGACACCAGTCGCATAGCGCATCGTTCCATCGCCTTGCCGCCGACCTTCTGTGAAGTTTCCGATATAAACGTCGCCATTGCTGTAGGTGGCTGTGCCTTTTCCGTGGATCTCTCCCGTGCGCCATTTTCCAGCATATTCAAACCCATCTTTCATTTTAATATGTCCCTGACCTGAGCGCTGACCGTCGACAAAACCACCCACGTAAACAGTGCCATCGCGATAGGTGGCTTGACCGGATCCATGACGCTTGCCGGCTTTCCAATTGCCCTCATAACGGTAGCTGTCGTCGAAGGTCATGATGCCATAACCGTGGTTTCGCGCGTTTTTGAAGCCGCCCTGATAGACCAAGCCGTTCGGGTAGGTGGCTTTGCCGGCCCCGTTGATAACCCCGTTTTTCCAGTTTCCTTCATAGGTCGAACCATCGGGATATGTGATGGTGCCAACGCCATTCGCCAGATCCTCCGCAAACGAACCTTGATAGATTGAGCCATCGGGGTAGGTAACCACACCTTCGCCAGAGATTTTCCCCTCGTACCAATCACCAATGTAGTGGTAGCCGTCTTGACCGGTAAAGATGCCGCGGCCATGTCTGCGATCATTATAAAAGTTGCCCTCATAGACATCACTGTTCGCATAGGTGACCGTTCCCATACCATCGCGCAAGCCTTCGACCAAATTGCCGGAAAATTTATCACCATTGGCTCGGGTCAGAGTGCCCTGGCCGTTGATTTTACCCTCTTTCCAAGTGCCCACATAGGTTACACCGTCGGGCATGGTTAAAGTGCCTTTACCTGAGCGTTGCCCGGCCTCAATATTGCCTTGATAGATTGCCCCGTCTGAATAAGTGATCGTGCCTTTACCTTGTTTGAGACCATCTACCCAAGAGCCTTCATAGCGATAGCCGGTATCGGATGTGAGGACGCCTTGCCCGTGATGCATTGTAGCACGAAAGCCGCCCTCATAACGCAATCCGCCCGGATAGCTCGCAACGCCTTGCCCATCAATTTTGCCCGCAACCCATGTGCCTGTGTAAGTGCCACCATCCGTATACTCTATTGAACCGGTGCCTTCGGGTTTGCCATTGGCGAAACTGCCTTCATAAATTGAGCCATCAGAAAATTTTGCAACGCCTTGCCCAGAAATTTCTCCATTCTCCCAAGAGCCGATATATTCATAACCTGAGGGCAGACTATAGGTGCCCTGCCCATGCTGGCGGCCGTTTTTGAATGTGCCTTCGTAGAACCCACCATCCTCATATTGCTTCGTCTGAACGTTGGCAGACTGCGCTGAGGCAACACCTGAAAAAGCGAGCATTACAGCGGCCAGTACAAATGATGTGATCTTCATGCGCATCTAAATTATTAACCCCCAGAAGGTGTTCCAGTGTCGGACTGGATTGATTGTTACAGGTGCAAGCCTAATAAACCAGACCAATTAGGGCAATGTCTTTTCACATTTCCTATTCGATTGGGCTTTTGCTTCGGCGGATGTCTGATAGATAAGACGAGAGTTTTGTTAAGATTGAGCGAGCATATGATGCAAAAATTTCAGTTAACGATGGCGCAACTTAACGCAACTTTGGGCGATCTTTCTGGCAATTGTGCACAAGCTTTACAGGCTTGGCAGGCTGCAAAAGACGCGGCCTCTGACATGGTTATGTTGCCTGAAATGTTTGTCACGGGCTATCAGGTGCAGGATTTGGTCAGCAAACCGGCCTTTACCCGGGATGCCATGGCGCAGGTTGAGGCCTTGGCTACAGCTTGTGCGGATGGCCCAGCGATAGGCATTGGCGCGCCGTTTTTGGACAAAACTGGCCTATATAACGCCTATTACGTGTTGGCCGCAGGTGCGATACTTGCCATTGTCAAAAAGCATATTTTGCCAAATACCGACGTATTTGATGAGGTGCGCCTGTATCAAAGTGCGGATATCTCGGGGCCTTACCGCGTGGGCTGCATGCGTATTGGAACACCGATCTGTGAAGATGCTTGGCATTCTGACGTGCCAGAAGCTTTGACCGAATCTGGGGCGCAGGTCTTGTTTGTGCCCAATGGGTCTCCCTATGCGAGTGGCAAAATGGACGTTCGCATGGCACATATGGTGGCGCGTGTGATTGAGACGGGGCTACCGCTTGTCTATGTAAACATGGTCGGCGGTCAGGATGATCAAGTGTTTGACGGTGGGTCATTCGTCTTGAACCCGGGCGGCGCTATGGCGCTGTCGCTGCCATTGTTTGAAACCTGCATAGCGCATGTTGAATTTGAACAGTCCGAGGATGGATGGCGGGCCTTGCCGGGCGCGCGGGCGCATTGGGCAGATACGCTAGAGCAAGATTACCATGCTATGGTTCTGTCTTTGCGTGATTATGTGCGGAAGACTGGATTTTTCTCGGTGGTGTTGGGTCTGTCTGGCGGCATTGATTCGGCAATTGTGGCGACGATTGCCGCTGATGCGCTGGGCGCGAAGCATGTGCATTGTGTCATGTTGCCCTCCGAATATACCAGCCAAGCCTCTTTGGATGACGCCGCCGCTGTGGCCCATGCTTTGGGCGCGCCATTGCAAACCATACCAATCTCAGGCCCACGCGCGGCAGTGACTAAGGCCCTGGACCCGATCTTTGCGGGCAGGACTGCGGATTTGACTGAAGAAAACATCCAATCGCGCCTGCGAGGGTTACTCCTGATGGCCATGTCTAACAAGCTGGGGCATATGCTGTTGACCACCGGCAATAAATCAGAGGTCGCGGTTGGATATGCCACGATCTATGGCGATATGGCCGGGGGCTATAACCCGATTAAAGACCTATATAAAAATCGGCTTTTTGATATCTGCCGTTGGCGTAACGCGCAGCATCGTGACTGGATGATGGGTCCCAAGGCAGTCGTGATAGATCCACGGATCATCGATAAACCGCCCAGTGCTGAATTGCGTGAGGATCAAAAAGACGAAGATAGTCTACCGCCTTACCCGGTCTTGGATGCTATTTTGACACTCTTGGTGGATGAGGATGCCTCAGTTGCTGATTGCGTTGAGGCTGGTTTCGAGCGCGACATGGTCAAGAAAATAGAGCATTTAGTGTATATCAGCGAATATAAGCGGTTCCAATCTGCGCCGGGCACCCGTTTGTCTCAACGCGCCTTTTGGCTGGATCGCCGTTATCCAATTACTAATCGTTGGCGCGACAACAGTTGATAGGCTGAAGCCCGGGGCAATATCTGGACATCTTTGCTGCCCTGTGTGTAAAGACAGCGCAACAGGAGAAAACCATGATCACCACTCGTTTTGCCCCTTCGCCTACTGGCTACTTACATATTGGGAACCTGCGCACCGCACTGTTCAATTTTCTGATCTCACGTCAGGCGGGCGGGGAATTTATTCTGCGGATCGATGATACGGATCCGGAACGCTCTAAGCCTGAATATGTCGATGGCATCAAACGTGATTTGGAATGGTTGGGCCTGCATTGGGACCGGGTTGAGCATCAATCTGCACGCTTTGAGCGTTATGCGGAAGTGGCTGACCAGCTGCGTGACAAGGGCCTATTCTATGAGTGCTTTGAGACACCGGTTGAATTGGACCTAAAGCGCAAAAAACAACTGAATATGGGCAAACCACCGGTTTATGACCGGTCGGCCTTGTCCTTGTCTGATGCGGAGAGCGATGCATTGCGGGGTGACCGCGCGCCGCATTGGCGTTTTAAGTTGGACCAATCTCGGATTGAATGGACCGATGGCATTTTGGGCGATTTGTCCATTGATGCAGCCTCGGTGAGCGATCCGGTTTTGATCCGTGGCGATGGTCAGGTCTTGTACACTTTGGCCTCTATTTGTGATGATACGGATATGGGCGTCACCCATGTTGTACGTGGCTCCGACCATGTGACCAATACTGCCACGCAAATTCAAATGATCCGGGCGATTGCTGGCACTGTGCCAAGTTTTGCACATCACTCCCTGCTCACGGGTCCAAAAGGCGAGGGTTTGTCAAAACGGCTTGGCTCCCTAGCTTTGCGCGATATGCGCGGCGCGGGCATTCAGCCCATGGCGCTTTTGAGCCATTTGGCGCGCCTAGGCTCGTCCGATCCGGTTGAACTGCGCAGCTCGATGGGAGAAATTATCACCGGATTTGATCTGACTAAATTCGGCTCTGCACCTACAAAATTTGATGAAGCTGATCTGGTACCCATCACTGCTAAATATTTGCAGGGACTTGAGCTTGCCGATGTGGCGGAGGATGTGGCTGCAATTGGAGTGCCTGCGGATAAGGCAGAAGATTTCTGGACTGTGATCCGCAGCAACATCGCAACCCTCGAGGACTTAGGTAATTGGTGGGCGTTGATTGAAAATGGTGCGACGCCTGATATTGATCCTGAGGATCAAGAATTTGTAGCGCAAGCTATGGCGATGCTGCCTGAGGGGCCTTTTGACTCGACAACTTGGGGTGCTTGGACTGCAGAGGTCAAACAAGCCACCGGTCGCAAGGGCAAAGGCTTGTTCATGCCATTGCGCAAGGCTTTGACCGGCATGTCACATGGTCCCGATATGGGTGCGCTTTTGCCGTTGCTACAAAAAATTCGAAGATAAGCAGTCAAGCTTGAGGGCCAGTCGTCATCCTCAAGCGCACGCAACTCTTCGTCGCTATACTGGGGATCGGGCACTTCATCGTGGTATTTGATGAATGTGCGGTCTTGCGGTAGGCAAGCAAGATCACAGATTACGCTGATAATCTTTGCGCGGCTGTCGATAAACCATAGCCGGCCTCCGGGTGTTGAGACATAGCTATCAATACCTTATTCTGCATCTCCCAGCGCATCAATGTAAGATGGCAGTTCATAACTGCCATCGAGGCTTACTGCACCATGCATGTGATAGCTGGTAAAAGCGATCAAATCTTCAGGATAATCATCTGCGCTGCATTCAGCTTCTTTGCCCTTAGTCGGCGGTGTTCCCGAGATCACATCGCGCGCGTCCACCACCAGATAGCCGCAATATTCGCGGTCATATTGGAAAGATTTGGCTTGCAGGATTAAGAGGTTTTGTTTTGCGAGGCGAATTTCATCGGCCGCTTGCGCATGGGATATTTGTTCAAAGAAAAGGGCCAACCCATAAGATGTGATAAAGATGCCACAGCATGGCTTGGCCCTAAGTCTTATTATTGTGCTTGCAGATCAGTCGCAGCTTCACGGCCATTGCGGCCAGTCTCGACTTCAAAGTTAACTTTTTGGTTTTCGTTCAAACCGTCCAAGCCAGCGCGCTGTAATGCTGTTACGTGAACAAACACGTCTTCGCCGCCATTGTCCGGTGCAATAAAGCCATAACCTTTGTCTGCGTTAAACCATTTTACGGTGCCAGTAGCCATCCCGTTTACTCCATTTTAGATACTGCCCACGTTATTGCGGCAGGTCGGCGTCAGTCAATTCATGTCGAGGACTGTGGCCGTATAAGGAAAACAGTTGGTCGAGATGCGGTAACGGTCGCAAGCGCCATATGGGGGAATCGCTGCGATATTGCAAGCCTGAAGGTGAGCACAAAAAAATTCATCTTAAGGGGATTTTCGCGGCGTTATCTATGATAAAGTGATTTTTTGGTTGCCCATTTGTGAAAATGACACCGCAGATGTGTTGAGACGGGCTCAGCGTATGCGGTGTCATATCTACCGTCGTTTTTATGCGCTCAAAGGCAGGATGTTAGCGGGCAAATTTCTTGTGCTTGATCCGTTTGGGTTGCATGGCATCATTGCCCAAGCGGCGTTTTTTGTCTTCTTTGTAGTCTTCGAAGTTTCCTTCGAACCATTCCACATGCGCCTCACCTTCAAATGCCAAGATATGTGTGCAAATCCGGTCAAGAAAAAATCGGTCGTGTGAGATGACAACAGCACAGCCGGCAAAATCAACCAATGCGTCTTCAAGCGCACGAAGAGTTTCAACGTCCAAGTCATTGGTTGGCTCATCGAGGAGCAACACATTGCCGCCTGCGCGGAGCAGACGTGCCATATGCACCCGATTGCGTTCACCACCAGACAGTAGGCTGACTTTCTTTTGTTGAGTGGCGCCTTTGAAGTTGAAGGCGGAGCAATAGGCCCGGCCGTTGACTTCTGCGTCACCCAATTGGATCACGTCCAGACCATCTGCAATCGCTTCCCAAACATTGGCATTGGGGTCGAGATCATCGCGGGATTGATCTACATAGGACAATTGTACCGTGTCGCCAAATTCGACCGTGCCCTCATCGGGTTGTTCTTGGCCGGTGAGCATCTTGAATAGCGTGGTTTTACCCGCGCCGTTGGGTCCAATCACGCCGACAATGCCGCCGGGCGGGAGGGAGAAGGACAGATCTTCTACCAATAATTTATCGCCCATGGCCTTCTTAAGGCCTTCAACTTCAATCACCTTGGAACCCAAACGTGGTCCGTTGGGAATGATAATCTGTGCATGGCCCACTTTTTCGCGCTCGGATTGGTTGGCCATGTCGTTATAGGCGGCAATCCGGGATTTGGATTTGGCTTGGCGGGCTTTTTGACCTTGGCGCATCCAGTCCAATTCCCGTTCAAGTGTTTTCTGCTTGGATTTGTCTTCACGCGATTCTTGCGACAGGCGTTTAGCTTTCTGTTCCAGCCATGCTGAGTAGTTGCCTTCATAAGGCACGCCTTGGCCGCGGTCGATTTCTAAGATCCAACTGGTGATGTCATCCAAGAAATACCGGTCGTGAGTTACCACCAAGATTGTGCCGGCATAATTGATCAGGTGTTTTTGTAGCCAGCCAATGGTTTCGGCGTCGAGGTGGTTGGTTGGCTCATCGAGCAGAAGCATATCAGGCTGTTCCAGCAGCAACCGACACAGAGCCACGCGCCGAGCTTCCCCGCCTGACAGGCTTTCTGGCATCGCATCATCCGGTGGGCAGCGCAGGGCTTCAAGGCTCACGTCAATCTGTGCATCCAAATCCCAAAGGTTTTGAGCGTCAATCTCGTCCTGCAGCTGTGCCATCTCGTTTGCTGTTTCATCGGAGTAATTCATTGCCAGATCATTGTAGCGATCCAGAATGTCTTTCTTATCTTTTACGCCAAGCATTACATTTTCACGGACAGTAAGATGATCTTCGAGTTTTGGCTCCTGAGGCAGATAGCCCACTTTGGCGCCCTGTGCGGCCCAAGCTTCACCGGAAAAATCAGTGTCGAGACCGGCCATGATTTTCAGCAAAGTTGATTTACCCGAGCCGTTCACCCCAACAACACCAATTTTCACACCGGGTAAGAAGGACAAGCGGATGTTCTCGAAACATTTTTTGCCACCTGGATAGGTTTTTGAAACGCCATCCATGTGGTAAACGTATTGATATGCGGCCATGAGTGCCCCCGGTGTTAAAATGCAAAATTCAGACCTCTGTTACAGTGGCAAAGGCGTGGGCGCAAATGTGTAATTGCAAAGTTGTTGAATAGATCGGATGCTGGGATCTCTTGCACATGTTCAAATCTGCGGTAAACGGGTTGGATGATGCGGTTTGACTTGCCAAAATCCTGTTCTGGCCTGCGGGTTGGTCTTTTGGGTGGATCTTTTGATCCGGCTCATGAGGGGCATGTGCAGATTTCGTTGCACGCCTTGAAGCGTTTTGGTCTAGATCAACTGTGGTGGCTGGTTAGCCCGGGAAACCCTTTGAAACAGATGGGCCCTGCATCACTAAGCCGAAGGTTGGAGTATGCCAAGTGCTTCGTGGACCACCCTCGAATCAAGGTCACCGACATTGAATCTCAGCTGCAAACACGGTTTACCTGTGACACATTGCTGGAGCTCAAAGCGCTCTATCCTTCCACTCATTTCACCTGGCTTATGGGAGCGGATAACCTCGCGCAAATTCATCACTGGCAGGATTGGCAAAGTATTTTTGAGATTATGCCTGTGGGTGTCTTGGCGCGTCCCGGTCAGGGTTTAGCTGCGCAATGTGCGCCAGCTGCGCGTCGGTTTGCTGGAGCGCGCATCCCTAATCATACACCACAAATTCTGAGCCGTGCCGTGGCGCCTGCGTGGTGTTTCGTGAGCATGCGGCTGAGTCTATCCAGCTCATCGGATATTCGCAAGCGTGGTGCATGGCGCTAGCGGCGCAAGAATGCAGACCCAAAACCTGAGACCAACAAGAGCCCTAAGCCGAGCAGACCCCAGCCATCGGGCAAGGTGTCAAAGATTATCCATCCCAAAAACAGCGCTCCGATGAGCTGAAAATAGATGAAAGGGGCCAGCCGCGTGGCGGGCGCTCTGGCATAGGCCAAAATCAGAAATAAATTTCCCAGCATGGATGAGGCGCCAGAGACCGTGAGAAGGCCCAAGGTCGCCATGTTTTGACTGGGCCAATACATAAGCGCCATGGGGGTTGTGATCACCGCCGCAATAACCATTTGCGATATCAACAGTCCCTGCGGCTCTTCTTGACTTGCTGCAACCCGTGAAAGGGTTAGAAATGTGCCATAGGTGGTGCCGGCTAAAAGCGCGAAGCCCAAGCCCGCCGAAAAACCAAACCCTGGCCGCGCAATGATCAAAATTCCGCAAAACCCAAGCAACAACAGCGCCGTGCGTTGCAGATTGACCGTCTCTTTCAAAAATATAACCGCTAAGATGTAGCTGATAATTGGCCCAACGAAAAATACAGCGAAGACATCGGCCAAATCGTCCAAAGAAACAGCAACCGTGATGGCGCTTATGCCAACAGCAAGTAAGACACCTCTGATCCACGCCAAGGGATTGCGAAACACCGTAAGGCAGCTGCGCGGGATGAAGGGCAAAACCAAGAGTGCCCCGAGGGCAAAGCGTGCCCAAGCGATGAAATACGGGTGAAAGCCGTGGGCGTTGGATAACAGCTTGCTGGCTGCATCTCCGGTGGGGATTAGGATCATTCCGATTAACATGAAAAATATAGCTCGCCACATATCGCTCAGCTAGCAGCCTCTCTGGGGTGATACCAGCACATTTGGGATTTGAACTTGCCAAAAGCCTATGCCGCTCGTTAGCCATTACGGATGAGTAATTTATTGACACGCAGGGCCATGCTGGCCGCAACGGCGGCTGGGCTAGGCAATGTGGCGCTGGCGCAGGCGCCCCTACGGTCCTTAAGGCCCGAAGCGCGCGCGGCAGCGGCTTCCAGTGGTGTGAAGTCGGCTATAACGGCAGCCTCGGTGGTAGGCGCGCATAAGCTGTCTGGCCATGTCGGATGCGCTTTGGTGGATCCGCTCAACGGTAAGATTTTGGATCAACACTTTCCTGAGCTGCAGCTTCCCCCGGCCAGTGTGACCAAAGCGATCACCGCCGCCTTTGGGCTTCAGAACTTGGGGCCGAAGTATTGCTTTGAAACGCGGTTGCATGTGGTCGGAAAGGTGTCTGAAGGGCTTTTGCGTGGAGACCTTATGCTTATTGGGTCTGCGGATCCAACATTGCACACCGATGATTTGGTCCGCTTCGCAAAGGCTTTGCATAAAACGGGCATTCGCCGCGTTGAGGGGCGGCTGCTTGTAGTTGATGATGGCTTTGCTTACCTGCGCGAAATTGACCACAATCAACTGCCCCAAGCCAACTACAATCCGGCTGTCTCAGGTTTTAATCTTAACCTCAATCGGGTGCAGTTCGAATGGGAGCGAAGGGCGAATGGGCGCTATGACGTTTCTATGCATGCGCCGGGTCACATATATCGGCCACAAATCCACTCGATCCAAATGCAAACAGTTGCGCGAAGCTCTCCCAGCTATACCTATGCGCATTCCACCAGTGGCGAGCGTTGGTCGGTGCAACGTTCGGCTTTGGGCAAAGATGGGGGGCGGTGGCTGCCTACACGCAATCCGAGGCTTTACGCAGGTGAGGCATTTCAAGGGATTTGTGCCGAAATGGGGCTCATAATGCCATCTCCGACGGTATTACATGAACGCTATGACAAACCTGCCGCTGCGGTCGAAATTGCCCGTAAAAGCTCCAAACCTTATACTGAGATAACACGCTCAATGTTAAAGATGTCCACTAATTTGACCGCTGAAGTGATTGGCCTGACAGCCTCAGATGCGCCCAATTTGGAACGCTCTGTCGCAGCGCTTACACGGTTTGCTGAAGCTCATGGCATGGTGGTCCGACTGTTGGATCATTCGGGCTTGTCGGACCGCTCGCGCCTCTCAGCTGGTGGCTTGGCACGGTTTATGGCGTGGCAGTATCGCAACGGTTTGCCGGATCTTTTGAAACATAAAGTCCTGAGGGATCGAGGTAAACCCATCCCAGATGTGCAATTGCGCGCCAAAACTGGCACGTTGAACTTTGTCAGCACCATGTCGGGGTATTTGACCCATGAGGGGCAAACTCTCGGATTTGCGATTTTAACTGCTGATCTTGAACGTCGGGCTCGGGCTCAAGGCAGTGAGCGTCCGCGCGGAGCGAAGTCGTGGGAGGCCAGATCGCGCAGCTTGCAACATGCGGTGCTGCGCAATTGGTTGAAATATCTAGGTTAACGTACGAAAACGTGCCCGTGCCGCAGTTTCGATGGCCGCACCATGCAGGCGGTCTACATTCAGCTCATACCGAATTTCTTGCAACATGAGCAGCTCTTCTTGCCCCATTTTACCGTCGGCTGCCGCCACATCACAGGCAACCGCATAGGCTGTTTCATTTAATCCGTCAGGCAGGCCGTCACGGATCAAACCAAACAGAGCGTCCAAGCCATCTTCCTCCGACAGCAAATCCAGGACTATCGCCGCCACGGTTTTGATGCGATCCACGTCATAGGCGCTGAAAATTGGCAGGTGGTTCACAATGGATTGAATAGTGATCAATTCTGAGGTGAGGATATTCTCATCGCTTGCTGAGACGGCAATCATGATGGCAACAAGACAATCTTGCGACGAAAGAGAGGGTTTAGTATCGGTCAAAGTGAGATCTCCTTTACAGCTACTGGCTACAACTTATTGACCCTAGTGTCGTGCGGCAATAGGGAAGCGTTAGGAAACTGGAGTTTGAAATGTCTGATATGCGCCGAGCCGCCACCCAATCGAAAGCCTGGCCGTTTGAAGAGGCCCGTCGGATATTGAAACGGTTCGAGAAGGCGCCCCCTGAAAAAGGCTATGTGTTGTTCGAAACCGGCTATGGCCCCAGTGGGTTACCCCATATTGGTACCTTTGGCGAAGTGGCGCGGACAAGCATGGTGATGCGGGCCTTTCGCGAGCTGAGCGACATCCCAACCCGGCTTGTCTGTTTTTCCGATGATCTTGATGGGATGCGGAAAGTGCCCAACAATGTACCAAATTCCGAGAGTTTGGTTGAGCATCTGCAGCGCCCGCTGTCCTCAGTGCCGGATCCCTTTGGAGAATACGAGAGCTTTGGCCATCACAACAATGCTATGCTGCGTCGCTTCTTGGATACATTTGGCTTTGAATATGAATTCGTAAGCGCCACCGAATTCTATGCGAGCGGGAAGTTCGATGAAGTGTTACTGTGCGCAGTTGATAAATATGATGAAATCATGGCTGTAATGTTGGCCTCCTTGCGCGAAGAGCGTCAGCAAACCTATTCAATTTTTCTGCCTATTCATCCAGTGACCGGCAGAGTGCTTTATGTGCCAATGAAATCTGTGAATGCCAAGGATGGAACCATCACATTCGACACAGATGACGGCGAAGAGATGACCTTGCCTGTGACCGGTGGCAATGTGAAATTGCAATGGAAACCCGACTTTGGAGCGCGCTGGGCGGCTCTTAGCGTTGATTTTGAGATGTATGGCAAGGATCACTCCACCAACACACCGATTTATGACAAAATTTGTCGCATCTTAGGGCAGCGTGCACCAGAGCATTTCAGCTATGAGTTGTTCTTGGATGAAGGCGGGCAAAAGATCTCTAAAACTTCCGGCAATGGCGTGTCGATTGACCAATGGTTGACCTATGCTAGCACCGAAAGCCTATCCTATTTCATGTATCTAAAGCCTAAAACCGCCAAGCGGATGCATTTTGATGTGATTCCGAAGGCTGTAGACGAATATCACCAACAGCTACGCGCCTTTGAAGGCCAAGACGACAATGGCCGGTTGAACAATCCTGTTTGGCATATCCATGGAGGTGATGTTCCGGTCAGCAAGATGGTTGTGCCGTTTTCGATGTTGCTCAACCTGGCCTCTGTGGCTGGTGCGGAGGACAAAGACCAGCTTTGGGGCTTTATCAAACGCTATGAACCGGATGCTTCGGCTGAAACCCATGCGGATCTGGATGCGGCTGCTGGCTTTGCGGTGCGTTATTACAATGATTTTGTGAAACCCACCAAAACCTACCGCGCGCCTACGGATTTGGAGCGTGAAGCGCTGACAGAATTACGCGATGGGCTGAAATCTTGGGATCAAGGCTTGGATGTGGACGCTCTGCAAAGTCTGGTGTTCTCCTGTGGTCGCGAGCTGTTTGATTCGATGCGTGACTGGTTCAAAGCTCTCTATGAAGTGCTATTGGGGGCGTCGCAGGGCCCACGTTTTGGCGGCTTTATCGCTTTGCTGGGCATTGAGGAGTCAATTGCTTTGATCGACAAAGGTCTCGCAGGTGAATTTCTGTAACAGAAGAAAAATTTGACGAAACCCCGTTGCGCCCTAAGATTAATTTTACGCAATGGGAGATATTTATGCGACACATCATTCTTGCAGTAATTCTTTGGGCCGCTAGCTTTGCGCCTGGTTGGGCGGATGGCGCGGCAATTCGTACTACGATTCAATCGCAAATCACCGCATTCCAACAAGATGATTTCGACACTGCCTTCTCCTATGCCAGCCCAAACATCCAGCGCATATTTGGTTCACCTGATCGCTTTGGATTGATGGTGAGCCAAGGCTATCCGATGGTGTACAGGCCTGCCGATATTAAGTTTTTGGAGATTGAGACGATCCAAGGCGAGAATTGGCAGAAGGTGCGCATGGCCGACCAACAAGGCCGATATCACGTAATGGCATACCGCATGATCTTGCTCGACGGACAATGGTTGATAAATGGGGTACAGCTTTTGCCCTCCGAAGAAACGGGCGTCTGACCGCACGCTATAGCTAGGCGCTGTTAACTCCTTCCGCGACCTCTGTTCCGTACTGCAGTGCCAGATTTTGTGCCTGTTGCTGCGGATCAATTACACATGCGCCTGACCTGCGTTTGGAAAGGGGCACTTATCGACAAAGCTATCACCGAGCGCATCGTCTTAACACCACCAATTTTTTTGTATGCAGTAGAATTTTGGTCGAGCCAAGATGGCGCGGATGGACAACTCGTTATAAGCCAAATAGCGGCAATAGGGGCAACCCCTATTGCCGCTATTTGCGTCGCCGGGCGCCACCGCGTTGACCCGCGCGGCCTCCGGTGGATCTGCCGGAGGATTTATGCGTATTTTCCACGGCTTTCTCGACTGCGTATTGGCGGGCCAGCGGGTCATCGGCGATGGTCAATTCAACGGTTTCCAGCCGTTTCACCTCATCTCGCAGACGTGCGGCTTCCTCAAACTCCAAGTTCTCAGCCGCCTTACGCATTTCTAACCGCAAACCTTCCAGAACCGTTTGGATATTGCTGCCCTGTAAAGCAGGATCGATTTTGGCGGTGACACGCGACATGTCCGTATCGCCCTTATAAAGCCCGGCCAAAACATCCTTGACGTTCTTTTTCACCGTTGCGGGAGTGATGCCATGTAGTAAGTTATAGGCATGTTGCTTTGCACGTCTGCGGTTGGTCTCACCGATGGCGCGCTCCATTGAGCCGGTTATGCGATCTGCATACATGATCACCCGCCCATCTGAGTTACGCGCTGCACGGCCTATGGTTTGCACCAAAGAGGTTTCTGAGCGTAAAAACCCTTCCTTATCCGCGTCCAAAATAGCCACCAAACTACATTCTGGAATATCTAATCCCTCGCGCAGGAGGTTGATGCCCAACAAGACGTCGAATGCGCCAAGGCGCAGATCACGCAGAATTTCGATGCGTTCGATGGTATCAATGTCACTGTGCATATAGCGCACTCGGATGCCCTGCTCATGCAGATATTCGGTCAAATCCTCCGCCATGCGCTTGGTCAAAGTTGTTGCCAAAACTCGTTGGCCGGCTGCGACCACTTTGCGGATTTCATCTAAAAGATCGTCCACCTGTGTCTCGACTGGACGAATTTCAACCGGCGGATCTAGCAGGCCTGTGGGGCGGATCACTTGTTCGGTGAACACACCACCGGCTTGATCTAATTCCCATGCGGACGGTGTCGCGGAGACAAACACCGACTGCGGGCGCATTGCATCCCATTCCTCAAATTTTAGCGGGCGGTTGTCCATGCAAGAAGGCAGACGGAACCCATGTTCTGCAAGGGTGAATTTGCGTCGGTAGTCACCCTTATACATGCCACCAATCTGCGGCACGCTGACGTGGCTTTCATCGGCAAAAACAATCGCATTGTCGGGGATGAACTCAAACAGTGTCGGGGGCGGCTCGCCGGGCGCCCGGCCTGTGAGGTAGCGTGAATAATTTTCAACCCCGCCACAAACACCTGTGGCCTCCAGCATTTCAAGATCAAAATTGGTGCGCTGTTCTAGTCTTTGCGCTTCGAGCAATTTGCCCTCACCCACCAATTGATCAAGCCGCATGCGCAGCTCTTTTTTGATCCCAATGATGGCCTGTTGCATCGTGGGGCGAGGGGTTACGTAGTGGCTGTTGGCATAAATACGCACCCGTTCAAATGTATCCGTACGCGCGCCAGTGAGCGGGTCAAACTCGACGATGCTTTCCAATTCTTCGCCAAAAAAACTTAGCCGCCAAGCGCGATCGTCAAGGTGCGCGGGCCATATCTCTAAGCTGTCGCCGCGCACACGAAAGGTTCCGCGTTGGAAGGCTTGATCATTGCGTCGGTATTGTTGCGCGATCAAATCGGCGATGACTTTGCGTTGATTGTAGGCTTTGCCTTGATGCAGGTCTTGGGTCATAGCGCCGTAGGTTTCGACGGATCCTATACCATAGATGCAAGACACCGAGGCGACGATGATCACATCATCCCGCTCCAACAGAGCGCGGGTGGCCGAGTGGCGCATACGGTCAATCTGTTCGTTGATCTGACTTTCTTTTTCAATATAGGTGTCGGAACGCGCCACATAGGCCTCTGGTTGGTAATAGTCGTAATAGCTCACGAAATACTCAACGGCATTGTCGGGGAAAAATCCCTTAAACTCGCCATAAAGCTGGGCTGCGAGGGTTTTGTTGGGGGCGAGAATAATTGCGGGGCGCTGGGTGTCTTGAATGATCCGGGCCATAGTGAACGTTTTGCCCGTGCCTGTGGCGCCCAAAAGTACTTGGTTCTGTTCACCTGCCTGCACACCGGCCACCAATTCCTTAATGGCTGTCGGTTGATCGCCTGCCGCGGTGAATTCAGTCTGCAGTCGAAACGCCTTGCCTCCTTCCATCTTCTCACGATCCCGCACGTTTGGTGCAGGGTTTTGCAAAAAAGGCATCTGATCGGGCGAATTGTTGTGCATGTGTGATTCCCTGCTGAACTACAGATTTGGCCTTCTGGCGTTGGGAAACAAGGGCTAAGGTCATGAAAAACGTTCAAAGCGGCCAATCATTTACATCGCAGGTGCTATAGCTATGACTATTACATTGAGTTTTTATCACGGCAGGTTTTGTTGAAAATAGTGCCAAGGGGTTTAGGAGTGAAAGCGTGACGGTAAAGCCCAGGGTGGTCATAGTCGGATCTGGCATCATTGGGGCCAGCGTGGCCTTGGCCTGTCAAGATCTTGGTGCTGAGGTTGTTGTCTTGGATCAAGGTCCGTTGGGTGGCGTTGCGAGCCGAAATTCCTTTGGTTGGATTAATGCAAGTTTTGCTGAAACTCGAGCATATTTTGAGTTGCGTCACGCAGCTTTGGCGGGGTTTCGTTTTCTGGATCAACGCTTGGGCTTGGGTGGTCATATACGGTGGCAAGGGACTTTGTGGTGGGAAGATGCAGGGGCGGATTTTACGGCGCAATTTAACACACTGACCCAGCGCGGTTATCCGGCTAAGCTTGTCTCGCAAGCGGATATCGCAGCGCTTGAACCGCAATTGCGGCATCCACCACATCAGGCTATCCTAACCGCGACAGAAGGTGCAGCACAGGCGCAAAATGTTGCTCTTGCGATATTGGCTGAGGTCGCGCGCCGGGGTGGCTCTCTACAGGAGCATACATCTGTGAAATGGGTAAAGCAGGTCGCGGGTCGCATCGCTTCGGTGCATACGCAGGAGAGAGACTTGGCTTGCGATGCAGTGGTTTTAGCCACGGGCGCTGCGGCTCAAACTGCGGTGATCGGACTTGATTGGGCCCTGCCAATGGCCAACAAACAGGGGATGATCTTGCAAACCGAGCCTTTAGACCAAATGATCAATCATATTTTAATGACCCCGGATGTTCACTTTCGGCAAAACCCGGATGGCAGTTTTGTGGCTGGTGAAATTTTCAGCGGTGAAATTGGTCCTGATGTGAATGCTCAGGATCTAGCAGCTGAGGTGGTGGCACGCATTCAAACCAAACTGCATGATATTCCCAAGCTGCGGCTGGCAGAGGTTAAGATTGGGATGCGCCCTGTGCCCTTGGACGGCTTGCCTGTTGTAGGCTCTGTGCCGGGCGTTCAGGGGGCTTTTGCCGCCGTGATGCACAGCGGCGTGACACTTGGCCCATTGGTGGGGCAGCTGTTGGCCTCAGAAATCCTTAAGGGGGTTCAGAGCAGTCTTTTGACCCCATTTTGTCCAGCCCGATTTTCCTAACCGAGGGCATAAATCCAAAAACTGGCGGTGAAAATGGTAAGTGCTGTGCTGATCAAAACGGCAGAAGCTGCAACCCGCCGAGCACTGCCATACATATTTGCAAAAATATAAGCGTTGATGCCCGGGGCCATAGCAGCGGTTAGAATGGCGCTGCGGAAATCTGTGGGCGACAATTCGAAGTAACTGCCGGTGACCCAAACAAGTGCTGGATGCACTAGCAGGGAGACGGCGCAAATATAGAAAATTACCCTGAGATCGCCCTCAGGCCGGTAGCGTACCAACACCCCTCCAAGCCCAAATAGGGCCGCAGGCAAAGCGCCACGAGCGAGAAGATCAATTCCATCAGTCAAAATTTCAGGTAAGATGATGCCTGATAGATTGACCGTAAAGCCGAAGGTTAAGGCAATCACCAGGGAGTTTTTGAACATCGAGCGCAATACTTTTCGCAGCAATTGCCCACCAGTCAATCCGCGCCCGCGGACCAGCTCCATCACCGTGATGCCAATCCCGTAGGCAATGGGGGCATGTACTGCGATGATTGCGAAGTTTGCCGTCAGCGCTGCTGTTCCGTAAGCGCGCTCAGTTATAGGCAAGCCGAGCAGGACGGAATTGGAAAACAAGCAGCAAAAGCCAATGGCCACACTATCCTCCCAGGTGCGTTTAAACAAAAACCTTGCCCCGAACAGGCCAAGGCAAAAGCCCAAAATCGCACCAAAATAAAAGCTGCCAAGCAATGCGAAGTGAAAGGTTTGTCCAAGATCCAAAGTCGAGACCGCGCGAAACAACAGGCATGGGATTGCGAAGGTTTGGGTGAATTTCATCAAAGCTTCAACGCCACTGTCCGAAAACCACTTTTGCCAAACTGCAAGGTACCCAAACCCGATAACGATAAACACGGGCAGGATAACTTGGAGTAATATGCTCATATCACAGAGTGTCCGTCATCATATCAAACGCTGGCACAACACCTGTGGGTAGTTCGGATTGCAAAGTTGCGTAGTCTAGCTCCACATGCATATTGGTGATGATGGCCCGTTCTGGTTTCACCCGCGCGATCCAGCCCAAGGTTTTTTCAAGATGGGTATGGGAGGGATGCGGATCATAGCGCAAGGCGTCAACGATCCATAGTTTGAGCTTGTCGAGATGTGCCCAAGCGGCCTCTGGTATGTCGGACACATCTGGCAAATAGGCCATATCGCCAATGCGAAACCCCAAGGCGTTGATACTGCCATGGGCCACTTCAAAAGGGGTGAAATCAATATCGCCCCCCGCGCCAGAGATGACAAAGGGACCCAGAATATCGTTCATATCCAAGATCGGTGGGTAGCATGAGCCTTCAGGGGTTTCGAATACATAGCCAAACCGGGCCAAAAGGTCAGCCTTGGTGGCCGCATCGGCCCAGACCGGCAAACGCTTACGCATATTGATCACAATCATCCGCAAATCATCCAAACCATGCACATGATCCGCATGGGCATGGGTGTAGACTACAGCATCCAGTTCCCCAATCTCAGCACTCAGCAGCTGCGCGCGCAGATCTGGGGACGTGTCGATCAACACACGGGTGCTGCCTTCAGGGCCTGTTTGCTTAATTAAAATAGAGCAGCGCTGCCGTCGATTTTTAGGATTTTCAGGGTCACAGGCGCCCCATTTACCACCCAGGCGCGGCACACCACCGGAGGAGCCACAGCCCAATATGGTGACAGATCTGGTCACGTGGCTTTCCAAAATAAGCGCTCAAAATTAGCCTCAGTTTGGGCAGAAAACTCTTGCAAAGATACCCCAAACACATCCGCCCCAACCTGAGCGGTAAAGGCTGAATAGGCCGGTTCATTGCGTCGGCCGCGGTGAGGTAGCGGGGCCAGATAGGGCGCATCGGTTTCCAACAAAATCCGGTCCATCGGAGCGGCGGCAAAAATATTGCGGATCTCTTGAGACTTTGGAAAGGTCGCGATGCCGGACATAGACAGGTAAAACCCCAGATCCAGCGCCGCCCGGCCCAATTCAGGCGATGAACTGAAGCAATGCATCACGCAGCTATAGGGCGTGTTTTTATATTCTGATTGCAAAATATCCGCCATATCCTCATCCGCACCGCGCGCATGGATGATCAGAGGCAATTTGGTGGCCTGAGCGGCTTGGATATGGATGCGCAGGGATTGCTTTTGCACCTCTGCGCTTTCGACGGTGTAATGATAATCCAATCCCGTCTCACCAATGGCCACAAATTTCGGATGTGCAGCCAAGGTAATCAACTCATTAACCGTGGCCATAGGCTCTTTGTTGGCATTCATCGGGTGGGTGCCAGCGGCATAAAAAACCGGTGCATAGGTCTCTGCAATCCGACGGACATCGAGCTCTTGACGCAGTCTTGTGCAAATCGTCACCATGCGCTGCACGCCGACCTGTTGGGCCCGTGCAATAATATTGTCTAATTCACCGGCAAAGTCTGGGAAATCAAGATGGCAATGGCTGTCTGTGATGCGGGGGGGCTGGATCAAGGGAGGCCTTTCTAACGCAAGATTTTCGACGCAGTTTCTTCTATCCTCAGTCCCATATCTAAGATCAGCGAACTGGGGTCAAGGTTCGCTGTTTTGCATTGGCGCGCACGCTGGCTTAGCTCAAGCTGGGTATCGGCCCAAAGGCGGGAGGCATTTTGATCCGGACAAAGTCTTAGAAGAACTTCTTTTTCACCACCGGCGACTTCATAAGCGCCGGTGGGCGACACAGCCACACGGGCCAGCCGTGCGATGAATATATCCAATAGGTTTAAGATTTGATCAAATTTTCCTTCCGTGCCACGTCCAACAGAATTTGCCAACTTCAGCAGCTTCACACGGTCAAAGTGGGGCAGGGTGCGGCACATGTCGACGATGGCGCCATAGGTTTTCACGCCTTCCGTGAGCGATAATTCTGCCGCCTGTCCGACGGAGCCTTCGGCCAAAGCAATCAAGCCTGGGTCAAAAGCATGATCTGGCAGCGCGGCTTCAAACGCGCGTTGCAAATCTTGCGGTGATAAGGGTGCACAGGGCAGGGTGCGACAGCGCGAGCGAATGGTTGGCAATATGCGGCTCGGTCGATGGGTGACCAAGAGCAAAACCGCGTCTTGTGGCGGTTCCTCCAAAACCTTTAGCAGAGCATTGGCAGCATTGGCATTCATGTCATCTATGCAATCGACAATCACGATCCGGCGACCATTTCCTCCTGCGGACAGGCTGAAAAACTTACGCAATTCACGTACGGTATCAACCGTGATGACGGTCTTTAATTTGCCAGTTTTTTCATCTAATGGCCGTCGCAATACGCATAACCCGGGTTCAGATCCAGCACGAATGCGGCTTACTACTGAGTGATCCGGCGGCACATCAAGGCTGGCGACATGGGGCGGTGTTCCAAACAAGCTGCCGCTCGGTGGATCTTGCGCCAATAAAAAACGCGCGATGTGATATGCCAAAGTGGCTTTGCCAATCCCCTTGGGCCCGGTCAGCATCCAAGCGTGATGTACCCTGTCGCCATTGATCGCCTCCAGCACCTGTGCTCGAGGGGCTTCATGACCAAATAGGCGTTGGGTTTCATTCGGGTGGGGCAGCCCGCTGATCTTATCGGCTTGGGGAAGGTCGCTCATGATTGGGCCAAGGCCAAAACATCTTCAAAGACAGCCTCAGCTGGACGGTTACCATCCACAAGGCGGCACCTTTGCGGATATTCCTGCGTCAATTTCAGAAACCCAATGCGTAGTTTCTCTTGAAACTCTAGGCCAAAATCTTCGAATCGATCTTCGCCTGAATTGCGCGCTAATCCGCGTGCCAAAGCAATTTTGGGGTCCACATCGATGATCAGTGTTAAATCTGGCTCACGGCCAATCATAGCAGCATGAAGTTGATCTACCTTGGTGCGCAGATCGCCACGGGTTGCACCTTGATAGACGCGGGTGCTGTCAGCAAACCGATCACAAATCACCATCTGCCCTGCCGCAAGTGCTGGCTCAATGGTTTTTTCAAGGTGGTCGCGGCGGGCTGCGGTGAACAATAGCAGCTCCGTTTCTGCACTCCATTTGTCAGTGTCGCCTGTAAGCAACAGCCCTCTGATCGCCTCCGCCCCTGGACTGCCGCCCGGTTCTCGGGTGCGAAGAACCTCTTGCCCCTTCGCCATGAAATGCGCAACCAAAAATTTGGCCTGGGTGGATTTTCCACAGCCATCGATGCCCTCAAAGGATAAAAATTTAATGTCAGTCATCTATGTGCCGGACAGGCCCCCATTTAATTTGCGTAATAACACAAGCGCGGCTGTGCGTAAGCGTGGTAAAAATCCTCCGCGCGTTACCGTTTCCGTTGCAACCAAGGGCAGGCGGGTCTCTGGCAAGCCGGGAATTGAGATCACTAATTCCGCCACCTGATCACCTTTGGCGATAGGCGCGTGCAATGGCCCTTGGTAAACAATTTTTGAGCGGATGTCTTTGGCGCCGGTCACTGGGATCAATATTTTGGGCTCGCCAACCAAGGAGAGGCCAACAGTGCGGCTGCTGCCCATCCAAACGGCGGCCTGAGCCAGAAGATTGCCTTGTTGATTTAGGGCTTTGGAGGTGAATTGGCGAAAGGCCCATGTCACGATACGTTCTGCCTCATCGGCGCGGGTCTTGGCTGTGGGCAAGCCAGTCAGCACAAATATCACCCGCCGCTCGCCCTGTTTGGCTGATCCCACCAATCCGTATCCAGCTTCGGAGGTATGGCCGGTTTTCAGCCCGTCAGCCCCAATTTCGAGGCTCAAAAGTGGATTGCGGTTCTGGGTGTTGCTCGGTGCACGTCCATCAAACGCGAATTCTTTTTCTGAAAACATCACGTATTGGTCTGGAAAATCCGAAATGAGATGCTGCGCCAATACGGCCAGATCCTTCATAGACATGCGTTGTTTGATATCTGGCCAGCCGCTCGAATTGGCAAAGACGGAATTTGTCATGCCCAGGGTCTTCGCCCGCTCAGTCATCATGGTGGCAAATCCGGCCTCGGTGCCGTCTATAGACAGCGCCTCCGCAATCACCGCGCAGGCATCATTGCCCGACAAAACAATGATTCCACGAACCAAGTCTTCTACTGTCACGCGATCTGTGGTGTCGAGAAACATGGTCGACCCACCATAGCTCATGGCATGAGAGGAGACGGGGAGTTTTTCGTCCCAGCTCAGCCTGCCATCGCGCAAGGCTTCAAACGCCATGAACAATGTCATCAGCTTGGACATAGACGCTGGCGGCAAGGCCACTTCTGCTTGCTTGGCCAGCAGCACGGTCCCGCTTTGTTGATCGATGACATAGGCGGCCTGAGCTTGGGTTTCAAAGGCCTGAGCCGTTGTGCCAATTATACCAAGACCCAATACGAAAATCACAAATAAGTTGGACCGTCTGAGCATGATTCCCCCTGCCATGTTACTGTGCGACTGTCGCCGCTATATCAAAGCCCAGCGCGCCCGCAGGGTCAAGTTTGCCGTCAAATTCACGTATCTCTTGGGCGTCTTCGTCGGGGCCAAAACAATTGCAATGACCTGCGCCAACCTAACCCAATCCCTGCTCCTGTGAAAAGCCCAGTGTTGCTGCTGATCAGATAAAGGCGTTTTCTTGCGCCTTACCTGCATTCTTGCTCTTGCTGAATCATTTTCACGCTATTATGCAGCGCTTGTCGGAGGAGTGGCAGAGTGGTCGAATGCACCGGTCTTGAAAACCGACGAGGGTGAAAGTCCTCCCAGGGTTCGAATCCCTGCTCCTCCGCCATTTTTCTTTTTAGATTAATGGCTTAGATAGCCCGCTGTGTCGGGCTATTTGTTATATTAGGGGTTGATTTGGCTCTCTGACAACCCTTGTGACAACCTTTTTGTAAAAGTTTGTTCCGTTTTGGTACTCATAAAGTACCGTCAAGAAAGCCCAACATAAACTTCCTAATTTTAGCTTCACTGGCTCCAAGCCTTTTAGCTCTGCGCTCCAATATACGAAGAGAAGCATTCTGAGCCTGACGGACATTACCTAAATCATCGTAGGCATTCAGCTCGGCTTGATCGCAGCGCCGTAAAAACTCGCTTAATCCCTCTGCTGGTAAAAAGGGTAAGTTGCCCACGACCGTGTTGGCCCAAGCGATGTATTCCAATCGCCGCTCTAGTGACCAATGCTCGGGAGGAGAGTTCGCTATAGCTCCGATGTTTGAGGTTTTGTCTGCTAACTTTACTAAGCTCGCTTCATTGCTCTTCTTTGGAGCATTGACGATTTGCTGCTCTTTTCTAGCTGCTTTGGGTAGAGACTTATCGTCAGTCAACTCTGCTACGATGCTGGCCACTTCCTTGCCGAACAGCGCCTCTATATCAGCCACAGACGTTGGCGGGCAGTCTTCTACGGTGTCATGCAGCCAAGCTGCTGCTATGGCTCTCTCTGAGCCGCTCCAGCGCTCTACCAGGGCAGCTACTTCTTCCAGGTGAATTGTGTAGGGTTCTTGGGCTTTCCCTTTCCGGAGTTGCCCCTCATGGCGCACACGCGCAAACCGCTCAGCGCGGCTAATTAGGTCACTCATAGACCCTCCTAAGTTTTGTTGAAGTTTTGTGGCGGCAGAGTTGTTCCCTCCCACATTTTCGATATGGGTATTGCCATAACCACATTCAAGGTTTTTAGCCTACTTCACGTGATAGGAGATATTATGGGTGAAGACATCATAACATCATACTTACTAATACTTGTTGGTTTCATGGCTTTCTTTTCAGGCTACTTAGATATGACCAAGGACTAAACCAAAAGACTCCACACCTGAGAATAACTTTGGTAGCCTCTTCGCATGAGATACCTGAATGCAAAGCTAATCCTAATATCTGTGATCCTGATGTTGAGTACTACTGCGAGTTTTGCTCTGCCTAGATGTGAAGGATCACCAATAGATTTTTCGAAGTATAAAGCTTCGGCAACCGTTGTCTCTATATTAAAGTCTTGGAACCGGTGCATTGGGAAGGTCACTCATTCTTCCGGTAGCTACTATTATGGTGCATTCAAAAGTGGGGAATGGTCTGGCCAGGGAACTTATTGGGTTAGGAGTAACCAGTTTTATAAGGGGAACTGGGTTAATGGCTTTCGTGATGGGTTTGGAGTTCAAACCCAAGCGTTCCATCCAAAAATTAGACGTGGAATATGGAAACAAAACAAATTTGTAAAAACACAAGCAACCATACAGATTTCACCACTTAGAGCGAACTTCACAAAGCTCTCCAAAGAACAGCGCAAGCAGGTTCAGCTAGTCCTGTTAAACCTTGGCTTTTATAAGTTTTCCATCGATGGGCTGTACGGCAAGGGTACAGCTGCGGCCCTCACGGCATACAATAAACAAAACCTGACAGGTGCTGACCTCTCAAAGAGTGCCAATGTAAGCAAGCTGATCAGCACCGTATTGTCACTCACGCCTACCCCAACTCCAAAGCCCAAAGTCCTACAAACTGATAAACCTGAAAAAACCTTCAAGGTAGCATCAGGTACTGGGTTTTATGTCTCTGATGACGGTCATATTATTACAAACCATCATGTGATTGATGGCTGCAAGGATATGAAGGCCCACTCTATGGGGCGAGTGCTTACCACACGCCAAATTGCGGCCGATGTAAGAAATGACTTAGCTCTACTAAAAATTGCAGAAGACCCAGCCCATGTATTTGCCCTCAGCAACACAAGCCCATTCCCACTTCAAGAGATTATTGTGGCAGGTTTTCCATTCGGCGATAAGTATAGCTCCTCTTTGAAGTTCACGCAGGGCATCGTTAGTTCTTTGACGGGCATGGGTGATAACTACTCAGAAATCCAGATCGATGCTGCATTACAGCAAGGCAACAGTGGTGGTCCAATTATTGATGAGTATGGAAACATCATAGCCGTTGCTGTCGCTAAGCTAGATGCAAAGTACATGTTCGATAAATTTGGCATCATACCTGAGAACACTAACTTTGGTGTTAAGGCATCTGCGGTTAGGAACCTTATGGAAGGCAATGGAGTTCCATTCAAAGCGCCAAATACAGAAGTTCCTTCACGGCAAGACCTCAGCAAACAAGCGACAGATGGCACAGTGTTTCTTACGTGTTGGATGACGATGGCTCAGGTTGAAAAGCTACGTAGTAAGAAGGTAATGTTTGAGGACTTGGAGTGAAACAGGTCACCATCACAAATCACTCACTCGGAGAGAAAATTGTTCAGAGCACCAACTGTGGGCATAGTCCTTACCCTTATTCTAACCGGACTCATATTAGCTACACTATACTTTCTTTTAGATATGTGGCTTTCCGATTATGGCCATTGCGATCCATTAATATGCACTCCGGGTTATCCGTGTTTTGAGCAAGACTGCGCGTCGGGTTAGCTGTCTTCAAAAGGGGATATCAGTATTATCTATCGAAGTCGCACTTGGTGCTTCGTAAGGATCCTGACTGCTGCTTGAATAGGGCCTGCTATCATCAGCGCCATCCCGTGAAACTTTCCACGCTTTTACATCTGTATACCAGCGACCGTTATATTCACGGCTTTCCAAGTCTACTGAGACTGCAAGGTTCTCCCCTTGCTGGATATTGAATTGATCAATCTTATCGCCCCAAGCCATAAAGCAGATCTTTTTTGGGTATTCGGTTTCAGTTTCCAAAATGTATTCTTGTTTGCGCCATTCCCCATTAGCAGATTGCCCAGATTTTACTTCTAAAAGCTCAATGATTTTTCCTGAAATTTCCAATATTTTTGCCTTTCTTGAAAAACCACTACAGATAGAAATACTACCCAAATCGAATTTTTACAATGCGAGTTTCTCTATCTTACTACGTATAGCAGTTGGCTGTCGGCCCATTGTTTTTGAAATTTCCAAATCACTTTTTCCTACTCGAACTAGCTCACTTAAGTAATTTTCTTGTTGATTTGACCATGGCTTGTAAGCGTTCGGGTACGTCTCACGAAGCTCTTCAATTTTGACCCTTGATGGAGAGCCTCTATCAGGGCTTGGCTTTGAATCACGTTGATTTGATCCTGCTTCATAACTTGTGCTTTTAGCCTGTATTTTGGCAGTATTAAGTGTTTTTACTTTGTAATCGCAGCCCTTGTACCTGAATTGGGAACACCCCCAAAACACACCATATGGTCCATTTTCTTGTTGGAGGTGTCCATCACAACCGGTCCGTGGACACGCCGAGATAGGTTGTTCACAGACATCACACTCAAGTATCATATCGGGAGTTGACCGGGGATAGCCCTCTTTACAGTGGGGGCATGGGTTTGATGTGAAATTACATAATGGATGATTATTACATCCCCAAAAGTTTCCGAACTCTCCTGTTTTGAGTGCAAGTCTGCCACCGATGCATTTAGGACAAGATGGAAGCGCTCCAGACTGTTTGCCTCGTATTTCGCAATCGTAAGGGCTTTGAATAAGCTCATTTACAAATTCAGAGGTCATTCCTGTTGTCGTACTGACAAAAACTTTCTTTTTAGCCCGTGTCAGCGCCACATAGAAAAGCCTACGTTCCTCAGAGTTAGGAAAAGCCTCTGCTTTTGCTAAAACTAATTCCAAGACATGGTCATCAGCCCGCTCATTCGGGAAACCTAAAAAGTCATTAACAACCTCTATTATAATTACATAATCGGCTTCTAGGCCCTTAGATCGGTGCGCAGTTTTATACTGCATGTTTACGCCAGGGAACTGATTGCGCAATTCGCGAAGAATACCAATATAATCCGTTTGATAAGTACTGAGCCTATACCGGCCCAATATCAAAACTTCAGGGTTCTCTCCTTCAGACGCGTCGTTTTGAATGCTTGTTAGAATTTCTGACAAATGAACTTGTGAATCAAGAAATGCGGTTTCCATATTTGATTGTTTTTTAAAGTGCACAAAGACTGATGGTGCTTCAATTTGCCTATGCGAAGTTACATTTTTCGGAATTTGTGCGTCATTTTTTAGTATAAAATTGGTAGCTTGATTAGTGATTTTTTCTTCTGAGCGAAATGTTAGAGAAAGATCTGTTCGTTCAAATTTACCAAAATAAGACCCAAATTCTTTCATCACATTTATATCTGAACCAGCAAATCTAAAAATTGCTTGCCAGTCATCGCCCACGCAAAACAACTGTGCATCATCATTCGAACTTTGCAGAGCTGATACAAGCTTAGAACGTCCGACAGAGATATCCTGAAATTCATCAACCATAATGTATTTAAATGGATTTTTATATTTGCCTTCTTGAATGAACCCGGTTGCCTGGGAAATCATATCGTGAAAATCGATAGTCTTTTCCGCTTTTAAATGCTTCTGGTAACTTTCAAATATGGGCATAAAGACATTGATAAACGCTGAATTTCTCGCAGCTTCTTTTTCATCAAAATGAACGTTACGCTTACGCAGGATTTCCTCATTAAGCTGACTGCCCTTAAAGTGGCCTAAAAAAGTAGTAACTAAGCTAGTAAATGGATCGATCTGTTTTTGCTGATTAAGAACTTCGAAGACTTGGTCCGCATCCATTTTTCGAAATTCTACCCCATGTTGAGACAATTTCACTTTCAAATTACTCGTCAAAATGCCCAGTGATTTCTCACAGCTATATGTTTCTATAAGAGTGGTTTCATATTCCTGATGTAGCTTGCGTTTCCACCTTAGGGAACGAAGATATTCCTTCCTATTTATAAACTGTGCAGTTCTACCAAAGCCCTTCAGGCCGAGATGTTCGATGTAGATGCCGTAATCAGGTAGGTAAAAATCTGGCTGGTATTGCCTTCTGTTTTCATCAGCTGTTTCAAATTTATATTTATCTTCATAAATATAGTTTATTTGATTTAAATACAGAAAGTTAGCTATTTCGCATTCTTCGTAGCTTTTTAATATTTCATTTTTTAGGGACCGGATTTTGTTTTCTTTCAGATAGGTTAAATATTGGCCATAGTTTTGAAATTCAAATTGGCTTTTGTACGGAGCAAAAAACTCGCCAAACCATTTATTAATTTTTTCATAATACAAGTCTTCATTTAGATTAAAAAGTATTGTGTCTTTTATGAAGTTACTTAAATTTACGTTCTCTTTATCATCAGCTAGTTTTGATAGGCTCGGTTTTTTGCCAGTAGATTTGCCAATGATATCCAAACCTAAACTGTGAAATGTGTGAACTTTCATAGAGTTCTTGGGAGCGTGTCTTATTCTATCCTCTAGCCTTTCAGACATTTCTTTTCGTGCATCTGCCGCGAATGCCAGAAGCAAAATTTCTTCAGGCCGTTGCAGTCCTTTTTGTACAACCCAAGCAGCCTTGGCTACTATTACTGATGTTTTTCCACTACCCGCCGCCGCTACTACCAAGTTAGCATCTTCGTCCGTAACAACACTTGTTCTTTGTTCATCTGTTAACGGGTTCTTTTCAATATTATTGAAAAGGGTTCGTTGCCTTTCAAGTTCTAAGGGAATGTACTCTTTATTGTTTTGCTCTCTTTGGCTGTCGGATACTTTTAGAAAATTATTTATTTTGGCGATTTGGAGTGCCTCGACAGATTGCTTTAGTAGGTCCGGTATCCGTGCTCCAATTTCATCAATCAGATTAAGCGCTTGCTTTACGCGTGAATTATAAACGCTTGATCGTTGAAAATATTTACGAGCCCAAACATCATCAACCCACCCCACTACGAGTTTTACGTCATCAGAATGAGGTTTAAATATACGAAGCCAAGAATAGCTGTCTGAGTTCTGAAACATCAAGATCAGCCTATCGGCATCTTTTCCGGATAAGCCTCGAAATGTTAACTTCTGCAAACCTGCATTGAAAGCAACTTTCTTAAAAATGATACCACGTAATTCTACGTGCTCAACTTTGGCGTATTTAATCGAGAATTTTACACGTTTGCTATGGAAGCTAAAATGATCGTCAGAAAAAGAGACTGACTTGAATTTGGTTTGCCCTGAAAAAAAAGATAAGAGGCGATAGAAGCCTTCTCTTCTGAAGCTAACGGCCTCGCTTTTACTGACTTTTTCGTTCATCGCAGGCCTTGGGGGCTGTTAAGTATCCCACGTTAAGTTTGTTAAGAGTGTTAAATATTATATTAAAAGTTAACAGACTTAATAGAGTTAACAACCCGCTTATAACAGCGTTGGCTATACGAGATAATAAGGTTGGGTACGGTCCTCCCTGGAAATTTTGTTTTTGTTTTGAAGTTTGCTGCAAGCCGCACTGATCTGAGGATCTGATCGCTGTAAGTGCTTTGCCAATTCACTGACCCTCAGTTGGCCATAATCCTCCAATAATTTGAGTATCTGCGCCTGGAGCGGAGCTTCATCTTGCAGCTCTACACCGGCACCTGTTTTCTCTGTGTACTTTCCATTTTCGAATGTAAGGACCTTTTCACTAGGAAAAATTAGTCGGCCCTTAGTGTTTAGCTTTGTGTGGCCACTGCTTTGGGCTAAGATCATCAGGTTATCTGGCACGCCCTGAAGCGCCGTAGAACCTATGATTTTATCAAACGGATCGTCGCTGTCGTTCGCAGTAGGCTTGCCCGAGTGGGTTAAAACTAAGCAGTCCTTATCGTGATTATCAATCAGCTCTTTGATTTCTGTCATAGCATTATACTCGGCATCGTAATGGCCAGTATTTTGCCGCTTTAATTTGGCTAGAATATCAACAATTACTAACTCTGGCTTGTACTTCCAAAGGAGCTCCTCGAATTGTTCCGCACCACCCTTTCCCATGCGGTCCATTTGACCCTCGACGACGATATGTAATTGGTGATTTTCATTAAAGCGCTCAAACCTTCCTTGAGCCATACGTTCATTATATTCTAACGCTAAGTATAAAACACGCTTTTCCAGGGAGACTTCTTCAGCAATTTGCTCAGCGAAAGTAGATTTTCCAGCTTTTGTTTTTCCCGCTAACAGGGTCAAACCACCCGGCAACCAGGGGTGTACTTTCTCCTTCGGCTCTAACTGTTTAGATAGTAGTTCATGCAGCGGCTGGCCAATACTTGGAAGGTCCCTAGGATCACCATCTGGGACGAACTGATAGCTGTTCATTTAGAATTTCCCACAGCAACCTTTGCAGCAAGCTTAACAAACTGCTTTGTTTCATCTGTCCAACCATTTTTAGGCCCAAAATTTTGAGCTACTCTTATTATGTAATAATAGTCCCGTCCGTGTTGGGCGTACCAAACAACAAGGCTTACAATGTTCTTTTGCCAGTTTCCGTAAGGAGTGGACATAAACCAGGGGCTACGCATCATACGTCCTCTTCAAAGTCTGCTTCGGTAGCAGCTACGTATTCAATATTTTCAGGATCCACTTCGACGAAGCGTTCAGGGTGTTCCCAGCTATCACGAAGATATTTGAAGCTTTTAAAGGCCCCCTCAAAAGCACTGCCTTCTTGGCATTTTTTAAGATTGGGGGCGGCTAGCAAAGACTGAGATGCGAGGTGAAATTCTTTAGCAAAGCAGCAAATTGCAAAGTGCCGAGATGCTTCCCCAGGTTTGCGATATCGGAATACATCCTCAGGCCAATCAGCCGCATCATCACCAATTCTGAAAATGCTCTTTTCGTGTTCAATTAAGGACCAATAGCTTTTTGCGGCGGCTCTAATCGCACGAGCGGTTTTTCCGTGAAGTTTATCCATGTCTGAAACAATTGCAGACATTTCAGATCTGAGAGAGTCCGCGGCTAGCACCGACTTACCAGTATCTAGGCTTTGTTCAGCAGGCATATGAGTTCCTTTCATCAAATTCTGGAAAATAGTTCTGTGCGGGACAGTAGTGAGTGACGGCATGGGGGAGGGGGAGGGGGAGGGGTGTAGCCCGTCCAGTTAGAGCCAATCTTGTGTGCCAGGGAGGGTCTACGGTTGTCAGAACCGATGTAATTTCGTTGTAGTTATTTGTATTTAAACGACTTAATGATGTTGTGAGGGGCGCTGACAACTCGTATGACGACTTTCGCAGCGTATTCGGGCTGGCGGGCTGGGTAGAGCATGCTTTGGGGTCGTGCTCCTCTCCCTCAGAGGGCTTGCGCTGGGCTTCAAGACACCCTGTATCCCCCCCTTTAAATCCCCCCACGTTCTGGATGGATATCACGGCCATCTGCCTGTCCTTGCTCCAAACTCAAGTTCAATTTCGTGCTTTGAGGGTAGGGGAGCATTCTCCTCATATAGGATCTGATATCGGTTGCCGCGCTGGTACCTACCTTTGAATGGCTTTCCTTTTGGTAGTAGAAGTCTGATGAGTTGAAGTTGGTGTAACCGCTTTACAGCCCTAGAGACGTCAGCCTTATCTATGCCTCCAGCGAGCTCTCCGAGGTACTCCTGTGAGGCATAGCAAATGCCCAGCGGGCTGGCACAGGCTCCTAGAGCATGCAGCACCCGCAGATCGTTTTTCTTTAGCTCGAATTGGCAGGCTCTGATGGGCGTTTTGCTATAGAGGCGCCGATCAAGCCACTTGCCTGACTCATATAGAGGTTGCTTGCGCTTAATTCTGCGTTGCGTTGATCGATTGAGGTCTGTTATTTTTTCTGTGAGGTCGGTCAACTTATTCGACCTTGGCTGGTTTAAGAAAGTTATCGTCTACCCAGTAAGCAGGCACTAACTCTCTGTGGCCCAACTTCACCACTGGTATTTCACCGGCTTTGATCATTCTACGAATATGGCTTTCTGAGCTAACACCCATTTTTGAAAGCTCGTTTGCTGAGTAAGCTACTTTTTGCATGATGGTCACTCCATTATTGACACCCATGACTAAAGCATAATAGCTTCAAAATAAACGTCTAGGTATCGTCGGATATGATAATTGAAAACACAATATTGATAAACTTTGAGTGTTACGCTCCACTTGGAAAGCTAGTGGAACGTTCAGATGGAACGTTCGAGTTCAAGGGAAAGGTGCGATACAAGCGCAGACCCTTTGAGTTCGCCGCGCTAACAGAGTTTCTGAATATTAAGAAATTATCGAAAAACCATGTCGAAGGCGTCAGTCTTTCTGAAAGTCAAACACAGAGACTGCTTGAAGAGAGATCTGCCGCACGGCTTAGATTTTATTCACAGTGGGGTTTCGTAAATGCAAGCAATGAGCATTGCCGATCGGAAAGTGAGCCGCAGTTCGATGCTTTTCATATCGAACTACTGGAACACAATAAAACCCGATTATCAGGAGTTTTGATGGATGCAGAAGGCTATCGCTTCTCATTGCCGCCTTTTGCTAGCTGGGAAATGAAAGATTACAATGAAACCTCAATTGCAGTCCCGGTTTTTAATCCAACGACCCTTGCACAAGCACTTTTCACAAGCTGGTTTTTTGGTTCAAAGTTTTTGTCGAACCTAAGGACTTGTGAGCGCTACAAACACTTTGGCCCAAAGTTGGGCTGCCAAGTTTATTTCAATCCAAGCAGACCCAAAAAGAAGTTTTGCTGTGATGAATGCAGAAAAGCTTCTCACGATAAGTTTAAGACCATTCAGGAAGGGAACAATAAATGAGTATAAAACAGTACTCAACCAAGACAGCTGGAACGCTGTGGAGGTTAGATATAAAAATAGGTGGTAAGACTATCACCCGTAGAGGCTTTAAAACTCAGCTTGAAGCCAAAAAAGAAGAGAGACGTTTGCGCAATGAGGCTGATTTTGGTGTAAATCTGGCTGGCCCAAAAATGAAGTTATCTGATTATTTGGACTTCTGGATGGATGTAGGGAACTCGCGTGATTGGAGTGAAAGTCAGGCAAACCGAGTGTCTCAACTAATGTCCCCAATCCGAGATAACATCGGGCACGTTAAACTCGAAAATATCCGACACTCAGATATCGTAAAATTACGATCGATATTGCGAGCAAAGTGGGCAGACCGAACCGTTAAGCATGCTGAGGTGCAATTGAAAGCTGCTTTAGAGGACGCTGTTAAAAATAAGTTGATTGCGACCAGTCCTCTCGCCGGGTTTGAAACCGTTTCCATGCGTAATGCGGAACTCAAGGAAATTGAGATCTTCGAACCATCTGAGCAAATTAAGCTAATAGAGGGAGCAAGAGATTATTCGGCAAAAACTGATGTAAGATGGTTTGCTTTAGTTTTTCTGGCGTTAAATTCGGGACTACGTAAAGGCGAACTGTTCGCACTTCAGTGGAAGCATTTGAACCTGAAAGATGAGTTGTTGCATGTCCGGCAATCCTTGGAGTTTCCTCCAGGAAAACCTTGTGGTGTTTTGAAGCGTCCTAAGACGAAAGCTGGCCTGAGAACAGTCGAACTGTCCTCGAATGCTTGTGCTGAACTGGCGCGCTACAAACTGGCCACTCAGGAACTTTTCCTGAAGTTTAGGAAAAAGTTATCGCCGGATGATTTTGTGTTTTTCAGTGATGAGTTTGGAACGTTGCCAAAAGATGCTCTTCGTAGTCGTTGGGAAACTATCCAAAAAACCAACATGCTGCCGATGCGCACATTTCACACTTTGCGGCACACACACGCGAGTGCGATGATCGCTATGGGTATGGATATAAAAAACCTTCAAGAGAGATTAGGTCATACAAGCCCGACGGTAACGTTGAATACCTACGGTCATCTTTATCAAGAGCAAAAGCGTGATGTTAACAAGCGGGCTTTGAATGCTTGGGAAGCCTCACTTCGAGACGTCCGTGATAAAGCTCATGATAAGTTACTGAAAATTGTTGATGCTGGCGCCAATTGTTGAGTGTATGGATTTAAGCTGCGCCTGAAATCTGATGCAAGTTCTCGCTAGTGCTAAAGCTTCTTTTTAGGGGGTACTTTATGACTAACCACAAGAATGGTCCGAACGGAAATACATCAGTCATGCTCTTACCTGGTCTGACTGGCAAGAGAGTTGTCGTGACAGCAGGTGCCAGCGGCATTGGTTTTGCGATTGCGGAGCTGCTTCATGAACAGGGTGTACGGGTTGCGATCTGTGATATCGACACTGCAGCGCTGGATAAAGCAAGCCTAGATTTAGGGGGCTGCATCGCTGAGCAAGCGGATGTATCGGATAATTCCGCGGTAGAGGCATTCTTTTATAAAGTCCAAAATGAATTTGGCGGGCTTGATGCTTTGGTTAATAATGCGGGTATTGCCGGTCCGACTGGCAATCTTGAAGATCTTTCGCCGGATGATTGGCGTCGGTGTATTGATGTTTGCCTGACAGGCCAGTTTCTCTGCGCGCGTCAGGCCATTCCTATGATCAAGGCTAGTGGGGGGGGCACAATAGTAAACATGGCTTCGGCTGCGGCGAAACACGGTTATGCCTATCGGACTCCTTACTCGGCAGCGAAATTCGGCGTTGTCGGCTTGACCCAAAGTCTCGCTAAAGAATTGGGTCCAGACAACATCCGCGTCAACGCTGTATTGCCTGGTATTATAGAGGGTCCACGCATGGAAGGGGTAATTCGTGATCGGGCAGAGGCGACAGGCGTTAATATTGACGCTATGCGTAACACTTATCTTAAAAACATTTCATTGCGTCGGATGACATCTCCGAAAGATGTTGCCACGACCGTGGCTTTTTTGGTCTCTGATCTTGGTTTTAATTTATCGGGACAATCACTTGGAGTTGATGGCAACGTCGAAACTCTCTAAAAAAGAGGAGAAAGTCCGAACATGAGTACGACTAATACACATAAGGGTAAGGTTATTATCACCTGTGCAATTACAGGAGCTATCCATACGCCATCCATGTCGCCGTATCTCCCGGTAACGCCTGAAGAGATCATTTCAGAATCGCTTGCGGCCTCTGAAGCCGGTGCCGCCATCTTGCACTTGCATGC
>Ga0206130_10000246_pt1 | contig 94660 bp, 96 predicted proteins | sample Helgoland_Spring_9_FD_148637 | JGI IMG/M metagenome (GOLD analysis project Ga0206130, IMG submission 148637) | Pelagic subsurface seawater microbial communities from Kabeltonne, Helgoland, North Sea - Helgoland_Spring_Bloom_20160512_1 | ecosystem: Environmental > Aquatic > Marine > Epipelagic ...
AAAAACAAAAAAAAAAATACTAACAATAATAGAGTAAATGACAATAATAGAGTAAATGACAATAATATAAATAAAGAAAAACTAGATATAAGTATAAAAACTTACCATAATAAAAATCTAAAATTATCAGAATTTTTAAATAATGAATTATCATATGGGTTGAAAGACAGTAATAATGTACCTATTGATATTCGGCTAAAAGAATATTTATGCTTTCCTCGGGGATTCTTTATTGATATTGGGGCACATGACGGAGTATCTCAAAATAATACTAAAATTTTTGAAGAACTTTATGGTTGGAAAGGAATGTTAATAGAACCAAGTATACAATGTATTGATAAAATGAAAATAAATAGACCAAATACTATTATTGAAAATTATGCTTTAGTTGGAGATGAAAGAAAGCAAATAAGTGGTGATTTCAATGGACATCTAATGGCAAGTGAAAATGGTAAAAGACTCAAAAAAAAGAAAATAACCAGTGTAAATTCATGTAGGTTGGATGAACTTATCGAGAAACATCAAATAAAAAGAATAGATTTTATATGCATTGATACAAATGGTACAGAATTAGAAGTATTGAAAGGAATAAATCTACATAAATATACACCTAAATATATTTTAATTCAAATTATTAAAGATAAATATGAAATCATATGTAATCTATTATCAAATAATAATTATAGATTACTATGTAATTTAACAAATTATAACAAAAAACAAAACCCAAGATGGAATGGGTTGCACAACGATTATTTATTTGAATATTTATATTAAAAATAATCTAAATTAAATATATGGAATACATTTGTAATTTAAAAAAATCTTTACCAGATAATAGAGACTATATTTTTTCTAGTGATAATTTAAAAGTCCCCAAAAAACTAGATTATAGAAATGATTTACAGCCAATAAGAAATCAAGGACAGCAGGGCACATGTTATGCACAAGCTACTGCTTGTATGAAAGAATGGCAGGAAAAAAAAGATAGCGGATTTGATGAATATTTTTCACCCCAATTTTTTTATGATAACAGACCTAACAATTATGATGATAACATCAATAATGATGATGGTATGTATGGAAGAGATGTTATGAAACTTATAAAAAATATTGGTATTTGCAGAGAAAACACATATCCATATGGTAATATACAACATAAAGATGATATATCAGAATTGGCTTATGAAGAGGCCAAAGAATATATTATAAAATCATATGCTAGAATAAATACAATGTTTGATTTAAAAAAATCATTATTAAAAAATGGTCCGTGTCTTATAGCCTTCCCAGTTTATAACTATAGTAGTGAATTTTGGGTTAAAAATGGGGAGTCAAAAGGAGGACACGCGGTAATAGTAGTAGGATATGATAAGGATGGTTTCATAATTAGAAACAGTTGGGGAGGAAAATGGGGAAATGATGGATATTCTACATATAATTACAATGATTGGGGCTGTCATTGGGAAATATGGACAACTATTGATTTAGATAAAGATTTAGAGTATATTCCAAGTAAGAAAAAATGCTGTATTATTCTATAATTTGCTTAAATTAATTGTATTTGTCCATAAAAAATTTCCACAATACCGAAAACATCATACCATTTATACCATTTGCTAGTATTCTTGTATCTAATCCTCTAAAAAATAATCCTTTAACCCCGTCATGCCTTATAATATTATTAACTACTTTAGTATAAGAAATATCAGTTTTATATGTTTGACGACTAGTTTTAATAACCCGAAGACTATTAGAACAAGTATCAGATATAACTGATGCTGAGAATCCAATTCCAGCTTGTCTAGAAAGATTACCCCAAAATGTATCTTTCTTATCCAAATATGTATTAAGGTAATTGTAAGTCATAAACCAGGGATAATGACCTATCATAGTTGCTGATGCCGAAGCTAATGAACCATTCCATAAAGTACGTACTCCATTAGTTTTTATTTTTCCTTTTATAATTTCAATACCGTTGTTGCCTCTCACTTGAAGAGTGGTTTTAAAAGCGTCAATAGGCATAATTAGAATTCTAAATACTCCTGCTGATAAACTTGCTAAACCCGTTCTAACTGCTATTGGTAAATTAGAATCTTTTGTTAGTTCCATAATTCCCGCATTAGCAGCAGTATCTCCAAATCTTGAAATTGGACCTTGTAAAATAGCAGCAGAATAACCTTTATAAAATCTTAATACACCGCCTTGGTTATGTAATAATTTTAAAGTATTTTTAAATGTACCTCCTTCTGCATATTGATAATTCATTGTAGTTCTCATCCACATCAAAGAGGACACTTGAAAAACCATGGCAGATGCCCCAGCTAAACCTCCATTTAATGCTTTGTTTTTAGATTTATTATAGATTTCATAAATGCTCATAATAAAATGATATATTTTATTTTAAAAAAATATCCTATTCAATTTTATTTGTTAAAAATTGAATTTGTTTACATATTTATAATCCAAATAAATGACTGTCTATATTAATAAAAATTATGAATGGATAGAAACTGAGCCCGATAAAAAACTAATATTTGTAATTGTTCCTGGAGCAGGAACTCGTATAAATCGTAATGCCTACAAAAAATTAGAAACAAATTTTAATTTAGTTTATTTTGGAAAATCTGGGGGTATATACGATAAGTATCCTGAAAATTGGATTAACAATAAATTCGTTTCTAACAAAGGAAATCATTTAGGAGGAATTACTCAATTAGTAAAAAAATATATAGAAGAAAACAAAATACCAAGTATGATTATATCGGGTTCCAGGGGATCCCAAGTTACTATTGGAAAAATATGGTATAGTGTTTGGAGAGGTACTACTATTAATTTTAATGCAGGGTGTTTAACTACTAACACAATAATTCCTATAGGTGTTAAACCTATTTTCATTACTATGGGAAATGATTATTTTAATAATGTAAACTCTATTAGTAAAACAATAAATTTATTTCGTACTCTTAATAAATATAATCAGCCAGGTTTGTTTATTCATTTAGAAAAAGAATCACACATGCCGGTACTTGTAAACAGTTTAGAATCATTTCTCCTTTATTTAGCAAAAAATGATATTTCAAAATTAAAAACTATCAAAAATATTGATATTAAATTCGTACTACGTAAATTTTGATAAGAATAAATTTGATTTTATTTTTTTTTACTTTTAATATCAAATGTATTCTAACATTCTAGGATTCTTTCAAGTGTTTAGACATTTGGGACTTCCCGATGAAATAATATGCAAAATCTTATATGAATTTCAGGGAGTTCAACATCCAATAGTAGATTTGCTATTAAAAAAAACTGATGTTGAAAGTGTTTTTAGTAAAATGCCATACATAGATGATTTACTAAAAAAATATAAAAAGTTTGGTAATACGTTAAAGTTGACAAACTATTTTATAAAAAAACAGAAAGATCATTCAAATAAATACAACACCGACGACCTAATTTATAGAGATATCGGATATATTTTGCCGAGACCTTTTGGAAGGTTATATCATGAATTGAATGAGACTAAATTAGTAGAACCCGGAATGAAAATGGATTATTGGGAATTAAATAGAAGTAGAAAAATATTAGAGGGTGGTTCTTTGCGGCAGAGATGGTTGTACAAATATGGATATAGTGTTTATAATGACTCCCCGATCCAGATCGCCACTCCAACTGTATCCGAATACAGTAATTCTGATAAATATTTTGGTTTATTAAGTATGTTAAGAATAGAATATAAATCTTGGACAAGTGTACTTCAATATTATGAGATTTTTTATAGAAATGATTGGGAAGTGGATTTAATTTCCCAGCAAAATATATAGTATAATTTTGAATTGTATTAACAGTCTAATTTTCTGGAAATATATTCTAATATTTTTTCTTGAAATAAGAATAAATCAAAACATATTTTGTTTACACAGGTTATAATTGTTTAAATAAAGAATGCAGTCTTCTCCACTTTGGTTTTTTGACATACATTCTGTAAATTTTTCTGAAAATATATTACAAATGTCTTTCTGTTGATTCTGTATTTGTTGTGGGTGAACATTTTGTGGTTCTTCATTTTTAGAATTAGACCCAGAGATAACATTTCCCAATCCTCGTACAGCTTCTAACCCTACTCCTAAACCAATCCCACTAGTTATCCCTCCCATAATATTACCCATCGCGGAATTAGATTGCGGTTGGCTAACATTAGGAATACCTGAATTATTTTTTGGTACAGGTTTAGTATTTTTATCTTGTTTATTTTTTTTTTTTGTGAAACTTCTTCTACCCATTATAATATACAATTACAAAAAAACTTTAAATTATTATAATTGTTTAAATTATTATAATTATTTAAATTATTTAAAATTATATCATTTGATCATAGTAATGGGAAATGACGTTTATACTTATATTTTGTTAGAAGGAGATGAGCAACAAAAACAACATTTCATTAACCATCATAAGAATTCTCAAAATAAATTAGAATATTGTGTTATTTGGGATTGTGAACCATTTTTGAAGCTGAAGAAATGCGAAAATTTTTTTTTAAACAAAAAAGATTATTTTAGCACTGGTGGAAGATTTTCTCAAGGTAAAAATGCTAATAATATAGATTTCATATCCCTTGAATCCAAATTTGGATTTTGTGAAGAAGCTATAAAATCTTTAAGTCAATATTATGATAAATTAACTATAAAATTAGATTATAGGGACGAAGACTTCCAAATGGGGCTGGGATGGATGATTATAAAAAATAGTAAGGTTCTAGGAGAGGATTTTATATCATTAAGTAAAGTAGAAGATTACATTTTTTCAATTAATAATAAAATAGAATATTTAGGAGATAATAAGGACATTTTTTTAAAGGACTTTAATAAATATATAGATACATGTTACGGGTGTCAAATTGACAGCAACATTGATTTATCAAAATGGACTGATAACCATAAAGTTTGTTTTACATCTTATAATGAGCCTTCTCATGATTGGGTTTTAAATTACTCAAAAACACATGATAATGTAAATCTTAAATATATTTATAGAGAATTAAATCACAAATTTTACGGATATGTAATTGTAAATAATTCTAATGTAATTTGTGATGAGTTTATAAATTTAGAGCATGAACCTTTTTCTGAAATAATCAACTATTTCAAATATAATAATTTAAATGATTTTCTTATAAAGAGAGGAATAAGAAAATCTGAAAAAGAAGAATAATAGAGCAAAACCATTAGAATTAATATCTTGAAGGTTTATACCCTTGAAGATTTAAATGAGATATAATTTAAAATTGATTAAGAAATCATTGAGAAAAATGATTTAAATTTCATCTAAATTATAATATGACAGAACATTGGATCATACGAATCGGAACAGGTGATCATTTTGAAAGCAGTAGCAAATTTAGTATTTGGGGTATAAATTCTAAAGACAAAAAAATACGAGTAAATTTATAAAAGAAGCAAATGAGAAAATGAAGTGTCATTGTTATATTTTAAATATTTTTCCTAGACAATCTCCAAATCCAATTCTATAACCATCCCCTTGACAATAACCTTTTAAATTTATAGTATCTCCGTCTTTTAAGAACTTTCTAGTTTCATTGTTTGGAAATTTTATTTCTTTAGTACCCTTCCACGATAATTCAAGCATGGAACCATAACTATCTGGGATGGTACCGCTAATAGTACCTGATCCTAGTAAATCTCCGGGTTTCATAGGACAACCTGTAATAGAATGGTGTACTAATTGTTGTCTATAATTCCAATACATATTTTTATAATTACTATTAGTAATAGTATGGGGTTTATCCATGTTTTTTCCTTGTAAATCAACTGATAATTTTATATCAAAACTACTATAATCAGGGTCTATTAAATAAGATAATGGTTTAGGATTATCTTGTATTTTAGCACTTGTAGGACATTTAAATTCTTTTAATGCTTCTAAAGTTACAATCCACGGAGATATAGTGGTAGCAAAATTCTTAGCTGTAAACGGTCCTAGTGGAACATATTCCCATTTTTGTATATCTCTAGCACTCCAATCATTCATCAGCACAAATCCAAAAATATGTTCATCTGCTTTTTTTATATCAATTGGTTCGCCTAATTTGTTTCCGGGTCCTAAAAAACACCCCATTTCAAGTTCAAAATCTAATAATTTACACGGAGCGAACAATGATCCATCTTTTGGATCTTCTTTATTTTTTTGTATTTGTCCACTTGGTCGTTTAATTGGTGTACCGCTTACTATTACACTAGAAGAACGTCCGTGATATCCTACAGGTAGATGTTTCCAATTAGGCTGAAGAGCATTATCTTTACCACGAAACATTGTCCCTATATTTTTAGCATGTTCTTCAGAAGAATAAAAATCGGTATAATCTCCGATAGTGGCAGGTAAACACATTTTGACTTTGTTGATAGGTATCAGAACCCTTTTTTGAAGTTCTAAATCTTTAGCAAGGATACTATTATCATTTTTTAATAAATTTTTGATTTCTTTTCTTGCCTTACTCCACTCTATTTTCCCCAAAGACATAAATTTATTAAGATTTTCGTTTTTAAAACTATTTGTCCATTTTCCATGATTTTCAAATAATTTTAGTTTGCTTGCTAATTTTAAATCTAACACATAATTACCAATAGCTACTCCACATCTCTGTTTTTTACCTTTCTTTTTTTTAAATACTCCAAATGGCAAGTTTTCTATTGGAAAATCACAATTTTTTTCATATTCTAACCAGAAGTTAACCATAATTTATAAAATAAAATAAATTTATAAATTATACTCATCATTGCTAAAATAATATAATTAAAGAGTTAAATAATATTATCTATTTATATTTTAATGAGGAAATTAATATTAATCATTTTTCTCTGTATCTATAAGGTGTAAATAATCCCAATATTCAGAGTACCAATTTCTACCAAGAATATTATTTAAATCATTATTTAGTCTTTGTTCGAATAAATTTAAATTTATATCAGTATTATGTTTTCTAATCACAATTTGATGTTTTATTTCATTTTTTAGATAATTTTCTAAAGATATTTTCAATGATTCTATTCTTAAGCTCATTTAGATTTATTTAACATAATAAAATTATAATTTTAACATTGTTTATTTAAAATTGATTACCAAATTATCCATTTTTACTGAACATGTATGGAATTTAAAGCATACTTAGACTTTTCAATTAAATATAAACTTTAACTAAAAAAGTTAATTTTCCCAAAGAAATAAAACTTATTATTTGGGAATTTTATCTAAATTTTTATGCTTGTGATACAATTAATAAATTTATAATCAAAAATTTGTTGTTCTGTAGAGAGTGTGGTTTCAAAAGTGTAAAAAAAAATTTTTACTATGTAGAAGCCTGTAATAATGGTGGATATTATTACACTGACTGGCCCTGCTGCTATAAATACCATATGTAATAGAGATTGTAAATTTAAAATCACCTGTTCAGGTTGTAGACATGAAGACTTTTATATTTCAGAACATACTGAAGATGATCAGGGCTGGAACCCGGTTGAAGGTAAGTTATTTTTGAAATTCAATTGTACAAATTGTACACAAGTTATCAATAAAGATCTAGTTTGGAATAAACAAAAACACAAAAAGACAATACAAAATAAAATATAATAATGAGAGTGGTAGTTTTAACATTATTAATCAACCGGTTTACTTAAATTTACTAAAAAAGTGATAGATTTAAAATTAAAATAATTTATAATCTATAATTATATGCTGGAAGGATATCTAGTTTTTATAAAAAAAAGTAAAGTACTTTATCTCGAAGTGGCTTCTGGAATAAATGAAAAAATAATAGGTCTTATGTATAGAAAAAAATTAGATTCAAATTCTGGTATGTTATTTGTGTATGATGATTATAATGTAAGAAGTTTATGGATGAAAAATACACTTATTCCACTTGATGTAATATTTATTAGAGATAAAAAAATAGTTGATATAAAAGAAAATAATAAGATTCTATCTACAACACCAATTTGTAGTAAAGAAAAATGTAATTTTGTACTAGAAGTTAATGCCAATTATGTAAAAAAAAATAATATTAATATTGGAGATTATATTAATATAGTTGTATAAGATTAAAAAATATAAATTATAATTAATAATTAGTTATACCAATAACTGGTAAATGATCAGACATGGTTGTTGCTATATCATATTCTTTAGGAATACCAAAATATTGTTGAGGGTATGTATCTAATATGTAATCACTTTTGTAGGGAAGAGTATTTCCTATACTTCTTAAGGGAGGATTATAACAACACGTTTTTGGTATTCCATTGTTTTTTATATCTCCGCACCTAAGATTATGTCCTAAAAATGGTTTGAAAAAAATTTTTCTTCTCTTATTAAGTCGGTTATTATGATCATTGAAATCTCCAGTAAAAATTATTCTTTTTATAATAGATAATTGTATACCTTTTCTCTTAAAGCTTGTGATTACTTTTTTTTCTAACAAATCAAATAAATAATCATATTCGTATAGATATAATCCGTGTTGAAAATGCGTATTTAAAACTAAATATCCAACTTTTGGAAATAAAACTATTTGATATGGCCTACCGTTGCCAGGATTAAGGTCTCCTTCTTCTATCCTTTTTGATGGGCCTAGTTTTTCATTGTGCATTAAAATTGTCTTTGAACGAACGTATGTCTTACTTGAAGTTATTTTGTATTTTTCATTGGTTTGAGAATTAATCATATCTCTAATAATCTCAACATTATTACCAGATGGTTCTTGGAATCCAATTATTTCTAAATTGTATACATTTACTATATTAATTAAAAAATTAGCTAAATTGTTAGTACAATAGCTTAACCCGGTAATACTTTTATTATATTTTGCTGTTTTTGACCTTGTTTTACATTCTTTCACAAAATTTATTTCTGAACCAGTTATTTTATCATCTTGTGTAGCCCAACTCATATTATAACTTATAATTGCGGATGGATTTTCTAATTTAATTTTATTTTTTTTTAAATAAGTTTTAAAATTTTTTGGATGTATTGGAAAGATTTTTGAATTGCCAAAATCAACTAATACTTCTGTTTTAGGTGATATGTAATTATTTTTAGGTAATATAGTATAAACTGTTCCTATATCACCTTTGTAATAATTATCTGAACCCGAATCTTTTAAGGATATAACTCTAGTCCCAACAATAGGGAACTTTTTATCAGCTAAATTTGATGCCCATTTAGGTATTAATTCAAAATTTTTTAGTGATACAAAGACTTCTTTAATTTGAGATGTATCTAGATTTAACAATTCGCCTTCAATAAATAATATTTTACTTTGTAATACAAAATTTTTAGCAAAAACAATATCTCCCATTTTATAAGTTCCTAAACTTGAATTATTTATGGCCATATAGTAAGCCCCTTTAATATTTGGGTTTTTTCCTAGTTGAATATTTGTTCTCTTATTTTTAGTTTTATTAAAATTTTTTTTTTTTGATAATGACTTTGTTCTCATATTATAGTATAGTAATATTATTTTATAAGATAAACCATAATTTGATACAAATTTATTTTTATTTAAAGAGTAATGTTTAGTACATTTATAATGACTTGTTTATTTGGAGATTGTAATGTATTAAAAACCGCAACTTTGGTAGGAGTAGGAGCTGCTTCAGGAGTATACCTTTTAGCGGGTGCTACTGGAACTTTAGAAAGAGATTGGAAATATACAGCACTAGCAGCAAGTTTAGGTAGTGCTTTAAGTTCCCGATGGCTTAAACACGGAATTTGTTAAATATTTTAAACTTTTAAAGTTTTAATTAAAAAAACAAATTGATTTTTATTTAAAACATTTTTATTGATATATATATACCATGCAGAGATTATTTAACTTAACAAAAAGACTAATACCAAAAATTTCTGATACAGAATTAATTGCTTTAAGAAGCGGTACGACCTCATTGGATAGAGATATTTTTAGTGGTTCAGTATCCTTGCCTAAAAAATATCATAATAGTTTTAATGATAGAGAAGGAAATTTTTATAATGAAACGGTTGATAAGGTTTTGAATAAATATGGATCAACGCCGGTTTATGACTATAAGAGACCAAGTAATAACATAATGAATCATCTTGGAAAAGAAAAATTTTTCTCTTTCATTATAGGGGAAAAGTATTCTGGTTTAGATCTCAGCACAAACTCTCAATCAAGAATACTAACTAAGATAGCTAGTCATAATCCTTCTATGGGGGTTGCTACAATGGTTCCTAATTCATTGGGACCTGGTGAACTTTTGATAAATTACGGCACCGAGAAACAAAAAGAAAAATATCTAAAAGATTTGGCAAATGGTATCAAAATACCTTGTTTTGGGTTAACGGGTCCAAATAATGGGTCTGATGCGGCGGGGGATATTGATAAGGGGGTTGTAATTGAAGAAAATGGAAAAAAAATTATAGAAGTATCTCTTGATAAAAGATATATAACTTTGGCTCCAGTATCTAATTTAGTTGGTATAGCATTTAAATTAGAAGATCCTAATAACTTACTAAAACAAGGAAAAGAAGGTATAACTTTAGCTTTGTTGGAAACCCCATATCCGGGGTTAACTAATGATACAAGCCATAACCCTCTTAATGCTGGATTTCCAAATGGAACTTTAAAAGGAAATATTAAAATTGATTTAGATTCAGTAATCGGAGGGGAGGAACAAGTTGGAAATGGATGGAAAATGCTTATGGAGTGTTTAGCAGCAGGGAGAGCTGTTAGTTTACCAGCATCTGCTATGGCAGCATCTAAAGTTGCTACATTTGGAATAATAAATTATTCAAAGCACAGAAAACAATTTGGAATACCTCTTATAAAAATGGAAGGAGTAAGAGAAAAATTAGAAGAAATGATCTTTTATAACATTGTGATAAATAGTGGAATAAGTTTGACTAATTATTTATTAGATAATAAAGAAAAACCAGCTGTTATATCAGCTATTATGAAATATTACAGTACAGAAAATGCCAGGAAAGTTTTGAATCATGCGATGGATATTTATGGTGGTAGTGGAATATGTACAGGAAAAAATAATTTTTTAGAAAAATATTACTGTTCAGCTCCAATTGGAATCACCGTTGAAGGAAGCAATACATTAACTAGAAGCTTGATCATTTTTGGACAAGGACTTAATAAAAGTCATCCTTACATTCATCCAATACTTGATGATATTTTAAATGATGACTTAAATTCTTTTAGAAAAAATATGAAAAATATAATAAAACATTCATTAAGTATGCTGATGAAATCTAATTTATCTAATATATACAAAAAAAATGACCCAGAACAAGAATTAAAAAATTTAACTATTAAGTTTTCAAATCTTAGTAATTTTGTAGCATTATTGGGAAGTAAAATTAAATCAAATCAAATTCTATCGGGAAAGATGGCGGATGTACTATCAGAATTATATATAGCTCATAGTACAATTTGGTTCTGCGAAAATAACAATATTGACCCTAGTATTAAGGATTATTGTCTAAAAAAATTAAACAATAATATTCAAAATAATATTAATTATGTAGTTGATAATTATCCTAATAGTTCTATAAAATTATTATTAAATTTGTCTTGTAAAAAGAAAACTTGCGATTTATCAATTAATGAAATAAATGATTTTATAGACAAATCTACTTTTGATAAAAATTTATTAGAAATAATGGAAAAAGATATTTATTTTGGAGAAAATGATATATTAAGTAAACTAAAAAAACTTAATTCATTAGAAGGTGACGAGTACAATATGTTATACCAAGATATTATATCTGTAGGAGAGTATGATACCAAAAATAAACATCCCGAGATAATAAAAGATAATGAAAATACGCTACATTCTTTATCAACGATTTCTTAATCGCTTTTGGTGTTCCACTATGCTATAAGACATATTTGTAAATTTATTGAATCCTTGGTTTTCCTGTAAATTAATAATTAATTCTATTAATTCTTTTGTTTCTTCTTTATTTAAATTTTCAATTTCTTCATATGGAAATTTATTAATCCAATCTTTAATTATTTCCATACGTGGTTTTGATACTTTTATTGGGATTCTACCTAAAAATATTGGCCTTCTATTTTTTTTTGAAAGACCTAACATATTATTTTTTAATGGACAATCATTACATAATTCTGATCTACCAAAATCATTCGGTTGATTAAAATTCATTGGTATAATTTTAATATAATTACCACCTTTTTGTTTATTTTTTTTAGTTCTTTTTAGCATTTAATATATTAAAATATATTTATTTAAGATAAAATAATTATAAAAATATATGGATAAAATAACAAAAATTTTTAATTTATATATAAAATTTGGGCAAGAAGACTTTATTGGAGAAAATGTATCTCAAATCGACATATGACTCAATCAGCAATGTTAGCAGAAAAAGATGGATATTCAAAAGATGTTATATTAGGTTGTTTTTTTCATGATATAGGACATCTTCTAGAACATTCAAAAGATATGGATGGATTTGGAGTAATGAATCATGAAAAAATAGGTTCTAAATTTATTAAAGATTTAGGATTCCCGGAAATAACCTACTTAATAATTGAAAATCATGTTAGAGCTAAAAGATATTTGTGTTGGAAAGATAATAATTATATGAAAATTTATCATCAGCAAGTAAAAAAACTCTTGAATACCAAGGAGGCATTATGTCTGAAGAAGAGGCTATAAAATACGAAAAAATGAAAATTATGGATTGTTTTTGAAAATTAGAAAATATGACGAAATGTCTAAAGTAGTTGAACAAAAAATAAACAATTTAGAATATTATAAAAATATGTGTATTAAAGTATTAAATAGTTGTTAAAATATAAATCTAATTAATAAATTATGAATAAACTAACAAATAAATGTACTAAACCAATTAAACATCTAAAAGGTAAAATTTTTTCAAAGAAGAATAATTCATATAAAAACACACCTGATGAAAAAAAATTAAATAGTTTTTTAACTAATTTATCCGGTTGTTTAGATTCATATGTGTTAGATATTAAAAGTAATCAACCGGGTACTGAAAAATTAAAAGGTCAGATGGGTCAAGTGAATCAAATAAAAGGACAGATGGGTCAAGTGAATCAAATAAAAGGACAGATGGCTCAAATGAATCAAATAAAAGGACAGATGGGTCAAGTTAATAAATTAAAAGGACAGATGGCTCAAATGAATCAAATAAAAGGCCAAATGGCTCAAATGAATCAAATAAAAGGCCAAATGGGTCAAATGAATCAAATAAAAGGGCATTCCAATAAACTAAAAGGTCAAATGGGTCAAGTTAATAAAATAAAAGGGCATTCAAATAAACTAAAAGATCAAATGGGTCAAATTAATAAAATAAAAGGGCATTCCAATAAACTAAAAGATCAAATGGGTCAAGTTAATAAAATAAAAGGGCATTCCAATAAACTAAAAGGGCAAATGGGTCAAGTTAATAAAATAAAAGGGCATTCCAATAAACTAAAAGGTCAAATGGGCCAAGTTAATAAAATAAAGGGGCATTCAAATAAACTAAAAGATCAAATGGGCCAAGTTAATAAATTAAAATCTAAAAAAAAACTTGCTAAAAAGGGAGCATTAGGCAAGATTTCAAAAGGGGTTAATGCTATAAATAAAATAAAAAATATAGACTTTAAAAATAGCAAATCAATTATTAAAGGTGCTACATCAGCAATATTTGGATATGACCCCCCCGAAATGAAAAGTGATTTTTGTAAAAAAGATTATAAAAAGGCATTTTCTAAATCAATTTCAAATATTGTAAAAAATCCATCTATTATAACAAAAATACCTAAAATAATGAAATCTAAAATTAACTGGTTTTGTTTAAAAAATCCAATTTATTGTGTTAAAATAGCTATACCTCTGATACCCTTTTTTATTCAATTAAGCACATCAGGGGCTGCTCAACTTGCTAAACCAGGACCCTCTCCTCTCAATACTAACTGGGAACAGGTATTAACTGTAATGGAATGGAGTCCAGGAGGTACTAAAAATGCTCTTTGTATGCTGAGAGATACAATTAAAGATTCAAGTAAAGATTTATTACTATTCATTAATATATTATTTTGCGGTCTTACGGGTTATACACTTGATGTTTGTTGTGATAAATTAGATGAAAAAATAATAGGAGAAAATATTTATAATTTTAATTTAGATAATATCAAGGGATTTATTATTCATATGGCCGCATCTGGAAATTTGTTTTCGGTATTCAAAGATGCTATTAAAAATATAATCAAAAATTTTGGGATAGATCCTAATATGGATTTATCTTCGGGCTCTATTTTGGATGTAGGCAAAAGTTTAACTAGTTTAAAAATACCTTTTAGATAGGTTTATTTTATTTTTTAAATTTAAAATTTTATTTTATGACATTCACACTCTTACTAACATGTACTTGTAAAGTACAAGATAATATTACTTGGCTCAAAGAAAGAAATTTAGAAAAAAGAATTAAAACATATGTTAAAAAGATTAAAAAATGGATAAAAAATACAAATATAGATATTGTAGTTATTGAGAATTCTGGTTTTAATTTTAACGAATTACAAAAATATGTATGTGATAGATTTGAAATAATTACATTTGATTACAGTAAAATTGATAAAAATGATAACACATTACTTAAATCTATGAGATCAAAAGGTCAACATGAAATTTATTCAATTAATTATGCATACAAAAGATCAAAAATAATAAAAAAAAATAATTATCTTTTTAAATTAACAGGTAGATATTTTTTACCAAATTTTGAAAAAATCATCAATGAATTTAATTATACCCAATATTCTTACATTATACAGCATGATTCGGATCATGTGTCAAAAAACAAATATAAGGGTAAATTAATCGATAAAATTGGATTCCCTAAAAGATGTGAATTAGTAGGTTGTAAAAAAGAGTTAATTGATAAATTTTTTAAATTTCCATTGAAAAATGACCATATGGAACAAGAATTATATGAACGTTTGCATGATTTATCTATTTTGGTACTACCAAAAATTTATTTAGATGAAAAAACAAAGCAGGGGTGTGGACATGAAATGATATATATATAATTTATCTATTCCGTTAAAATAATATTTTTTTTTTTTTCAAATATTTTATGAGTATTAGTATAAATAAAAAAGGTAGAACTGGAAATAATTTATATCAATATTTTATTGCTTTGATTATATCTGATAAACTTAAAATTCCCATTAGTGAAAATAATGAGGTCTCCCGTTTTAGAAATTAAGCAATTTGATTATGAAAAAAAAAATTTAGGTCAGAGTATATTTATAAATGACACTAATATATATGATTTAATGGAAAATCCTGACAGATATTTAAATTATGATATAATAATTGATGGATATTTTCAGGATTCAATGTTTTTCAATTATAATTATCAATTTATAATAAATCAAATTATATTAGATAATGTTGAGACTAATTATAATGATATAGTTATGCATGTAAGGATTAATGATTTTAATAGGGATGGGGCAAAGTCTAATGTAATTCACCCTAATTGGTATTTGGAAATTCTTAAAAGAGAATCCTACGAAAAACTTTATATCATTATTGATACTTGTGGACGAACAAAATATAGATATGATGATAAAGAAACAAATTATTTGAATCATTTTAAACATTTAAGTCCCATAATAATTAACAATAATGAAAAGGCCGATTTCAATCTTTTAAGATCTTTTAATAAAATTATTTCATCCAATAGTACTTTTTCATGGTGGGCTTGCTTTTTGGGAAACGCTACAAAAATTTATTCTCCTACAAAATGGAGAGGTAAAAAAAAATTACAAAATATTAGAAATATATCAAATGTTATAGAAAATGAAACTTGTGATATACATAAACTTGAACATTATGATAATTCAATTAATAAATTAAATAATACTTATACAACCTTAATTAATAATGAAATGAATAACATTAATCAGGAAAAGAGATGTGTAGTAGTAGTATCTAATAACAATTATTTCCATAAGGCAAAAAAAACGATAGAAGATATTAGAACAACTGGGCAATGGAAATATAATTTAGTATTTGTATATGGGAACGATATTTCAAAAAATCAAATAGAAGAACTTCAGGAATTTCATGTAATACCAAAATATTTTAAGGATATAGATTTAAGTGAAATTGTTGATAAGTTAAAAAAAAAACCATATAATGGATTAGATAGAAAACTTAGAAAATTATTTTGTTTTCATAAATTTCATTTGTTTACTAATTATTTTAAATTTTGGGATAAGATATTTTATATTGATTGTGGCATGAGAATATTCAAGCCTATAGAACCATTTTTTAATATAAATTGTAATAATAAAATTTTAGCAAATTCTGATGCACAGCCAAAGCATAGATGGAAATTAAGAGGTCAATTTAATAATACAAGTTATCCAAATATATTTCATGAATTAGAAACAAAATATAAATTAGATGTTGATTATTTTCAAAGTACTATCTTATTATATGAAACAAAAATCATAACTAATGAAATCTTTAATAGATTAATTGAATTAGTCCAAAAATATTTTATAGGTTTCACTAATGATCAAGCTATTATGAATTTATATTTTACATGTGAAAAAAACATTTGGGAACAAGTGCCACTTCATATCGATAATAAATATCTATATGACTATAAATCAAGAAGAGGAAGACGACCACAGGATTACATTATGACCAAAATTTAAGTATAACTATTTCTTAAACGATCTTCTAATTCTTTATTTGTCCAAACAGGCTTAGACAACAAAAAAAAACACACCATCAATAAAAAAAATAAAATTATAGACATAGCAAATGAAAATATTAATATACTTTCATTGTTTAAGGAATCATCACAATTATAAAAAATATTTTTAGTACAATTCATAGTTATTCTAAAAATATTTCTTTAAGTTTATACTTCCGTTATTTTAAAATTCGGGGAAGATAAATCTATTTCTTCGAAATTATCATTTTTATCTCTCTCAATCAAAATATCCAAAATTAATTTGTAAACTTTAGCGTTATCAGTTGTTTTAAAGGTATTATATTCATATTCATCAAGTTCTGTTTGTTTAGTTTTTCTAAATAATACTCCATTTTTTGTGAAACTTTTACATACTGTATTGATTTTTCTTATTTCATCCCTACTAAATTCATGAATGTCTCCCAACTTGAAAGAATCATTATCTGATTTAATTACTGTAAATTGCCAATTTTCAGAACCTAATTCTACTCTCGGTAGTTTATAGTTAGGATAATAATCTGAAAGATTAATACTTATAGGATCTTCTTTATCAATTCTAAAAACATAGTATGGACATCTAATTTCTGCTAGATGATAATTTATATACATAAAAATAATAATTTACTAATCTTTATGTTAAATTTTAACAATTATAATTTTTTAATTTTAACAATCCATGAATTCTGTTCGCACTCAGGATCTAAATTAATGGTGTTGTCTAAATCGTTTTCTATTAATTCATTATTTTCTAATAAAATACAATCATAAGGAGCTTCAATTGATTCCGCCGCCTTTATACTTTCAATTACTACCATATCTTCACCCTTTTCCAATTTTTCTCCTTTATCCCTTTGAAATTCTAAATAAATAATTTCATTAAGTTGTTCTATAGCATATTTTGTAATTCCCATTTTTTCTTTTGAAATCCACTCATCCGAATCTGTATAAATTTTACTATTATTTTTAGAACTGGCACTTAAAAACCTTAACGGGTATATTAACTGTCTTGAAAATATAGGTAGGACTCTATTCATATAAGTGCCTTACCAATATTTTTTTAAATGTTTTTTTTATATCTAATTTAATTAATCGGCACTACATCAACTACATTAAATCTTTTATTAGTTGCTGAGTTTTTACCCTTTATTTTTTTTTTTTTATTTTTTGAAGTATAAGATTTATGATCAAAAAATCTGTTCTGAAAGGTGTCCGTTAATTTCCCATCTAATTCTTTAGATGTCCAACACTTATGACCATTGGGGTCTTTCTCCCAGTCATATCTGCCAATATTTTTACATTTTTTCCAAAATGTTCTAGTGGGTCCTTCTCCTTCTATTTTAGTTCCGTCATCAACAAACCTATCCATTCTATACCCATCTCTTTGATATACATCTCTTAGGGCTTTTTGAGTATCTTTTTCGTCTGTATTATCATCCTGGGAATCTTGGAATGTTGAAACTAAATCTGGGTCATGCCATATATAGTCATGTACTTCAGTCCATGGTGTAGGTGCGGGACCATTTACATCTTCATCTTGAGCAAAATGGGCTGATTTTCTCCAAGAACAACAGCTGACTTTTCCTTTACCAAAATCAGGCGAAGTACAAGAATCTTTAAGACAACTCCACTCATTAGAATGTTGTCCACAATTTTGGTCTTGACTTCTTATAACTCCAGAAACACACCTACCATTTGGTCCCCCAAACATATCATCAGTTTGTGTATCTTTGCCTTTACAGTATGAGGAACCTGATGGTATAAATTTTTCCCAATTATAGTTTTTTGATACACCGGTACCGGCATCACGAATTTCTTCATTAATTTCTATTTTTTCTCCTATACTCATATTATTTCTAGTGTTATTTTGTGCGCCACCGTAAGATCTTCTTGATTTTATTTTTTTTCTTTTTAATGTCTTTGACTTTTTATTATTTCTTTTTTTTGAAACGTTTCTTCTATATCTTCTAGTTTTTAGTGAACTCATATATTATATAATAAGAAAATATAAATTTGAGAAATTATTTATTTAATAACAAAAAACATAAATAACAAATGAAGACTCATATAATATCCAATAAAAACGCAATAAAAATGGCGGGTGTTGATTTTGATTTTAAATTAAAATTACACAGTAATTGTATAACGTGCGGTAATTTAACAGAGAAAGACTGTTTAGGATTTTCTGAAGATATTGCTAATAATAAAATTGATTCTAAAAAATGGGAATTACTATCTTCTTTACTTAATGAAGAATGGTCTAATGAAACAGGGTGTTCATTGATATTATTTCATTCTGAAACTTATGAAGAAGCGGAATCTCTTAATAAGCAATATCATCGTAATTTAAAATTCAATATTACTAAATGGGGAGAAAAATCTTACATTTTAATTAAATGGTACGGATCAGCAGAAAAATGATTTTTAATTTCCTCGTAAATTTTAGATAAATGTCCTTAACAAGGGAATCTATTACAGACATCTTGAAGACCAAAAATATACAGCTTAAAATTTATAAATACTTATGTAAATATGTATCCATATTACTAAATGAAAAAGATTATAATTTTTTACATTTGAAGGAAAACTATCTTGCGGTGGTTGTTGTTATGTTTTACATAATTTTTTGAGAGATGAATATCATTACTAAATGCATGAAACAAAAATATAATGAAGAATATTTAGATGATCATATGTATTTAATCTTTTACAATATTATAATTGATCCAACTTATAGACAATTTTTTAATAGTTACGAAAATTACAAATTTACCATGCAGCTCTATGAAGATAATTCGTTTTGTTTGTAGTAACAATAAATGAACTTAATTATTGTTTATCAAATTAAACCAATTAAACCAAATATATAGAAAATATAATAAAATTAACATAGAAAATTCTATATTAGATTATTGGCGTGATTCCAATAATGTATCAAATAGTAGGATATGAATATAGTTATAAATAAATTGGAATAAGCAAAAAGAAGGACTCTCTATTCAATAAAAATAAATTATTTGAAAAATTAAATAAGGAATATAATAAATAAATTTGATTACTTTAATTGATTTGTTTATCAATAAACCAATAGTATGTTTAAGTTAAATTCCGATAATAATATTGAAGTATTTGGTTTCCCCGATGAAATAAATACTAATAATTTGTCTCAAGATACATATCAAGATTGGAAAAAGATGTTGAAAAAACATGAAATTAATTGTAATCTCTGGAATTGCGATTGGTGCAAAGGGAAAAGACAGAAAGGTAAAATTAAATTTATAAAATCATATACATAATTAAATAACCCAATTAATTATTGTAATATTATTTAGATTAGGTTAAACGCATTATCTAATATATTTTTAAATTGAAATGTTTATTCTATACAGTATCCCCAAGTACTAACATTTTTATTAGGTTTCAACTCAATGGTAGGACACCAAGGACCATTACCAGTATCTATACAATTTGTATATATTTTACCCTTATACTTAAAAGGAAATATACATTCTCCTTCTTTTACATATTTACTTTTGTGCGGGTTTCCTTTTTTATTAATTATAGAAGCATATTTTTTTAAAGTTGTCTTATTTTTAGAGTTTGGTTTACTTTTAGGCAATCTTGAAATTATTTTTAATTTTGTTGGTTTTTTATTTTTTCTTTTGGGAGATCTATTAATTTGAGTATTTGACGATATATGTAAGTGATTATTTGTGGGTAATGGTGAAGACTTTGGTAAATCTCCGGAATTAAATTCGCGATTATTAGGAGAAGTATGTGGCAAACTAAATTTAGAATCATTTTCATCTGATTTAGGAAGAAGAGGAAAATTAAACTCATGGTTATTGTTAGGAGAAGTATGAGGAGGGGGTGGTGGAGGTTTAACTAAATTATTATTATTAGTAGGATTATCATTTATAGTTAAAATAGCACTTGATGGGATTATCCATTCCACATCTCTTCCTGCGTCATTTTTACTAACAGCCTTAACAGTCTTTGGGTTAATTTTAACTATGGTTGCGGAAAATTTTTGCTTCTGACTTTTTTTTCTATAGCCCAATCTAACCTTACCCCAAAATGTTATTATATCTCCTAATTTTAATTTAGTTAATATTTTTTTTCTTTCTTCTTTAGATTTAGTACCAAATAGTCCGTGTAAGTATTCTGTTTGACCAAATAAATTATTTAAAATTGTCATAAAAGTTTTAGAATGTCCAGTTGACGCAGAAGCTCTTCCAGTCCATTTTGAAGGTCCTTTAGTGTAGGGCACCGTGTTATACTTATTAGATCCTCTAAGATATTTTTTATCATAAGCCCAATCAGGACAAAAACACATTACTAATGCGTGTATCAATTCATGTTCAAATGTTAACATTAAACAATCTAATATATCATTGCAATTTAATCCCCCAGAGGTTCTTTTAACCGTTTCCTGAAAAGCAGAAAGAAATGTTTTAGAAGAAAGTTCTATTGTAAAACATTTTTGACCGAGCCGACCTCCCCATTTACATTTACCTGCGGTTTTGGAACATCTATTATTAATACACATTGATAATGAGCAACCATGAATTTTCATTTGGGTTTTTAATAAATTATCAAAAAAATATTTATCATAAAGATCTAATAATAAGTTAAGAATTTTTATATTAAAAATTAAATGTATATTATCGGTTGAAATACTCTCTAATGAAATGATAGACATTATTTCACTCTTAATCTCAGATCTATATCTATTTTGATTCTCATTAGATATACTTTTTTTAACTAAATACTTACAAAAAACATAGGAATTTGTTTCTCCTATCTCAGTATCTACTTTTTGTTTTGATAAATGTACGATTTTACTAAATTCATCCATTTAAAATAAGCATAGATTTTATAAATTAATACTGTGTAAATCCATAGGTAAAAATAATAAACCTTTATGTTTATCATTTTTATCTATTTTCTCAATATTATTTTGATACACTTTTCCTTCTTTACATGGAAAGTAATTGTAAGAATATAAATATGTCTTCTTTAGTATATTGTAATGAACATCATCGATATGAATAGTTTGTCTCAAGATTTGATTATTGTTTTTAACTTTTAAAATGCATCTTTCACCCACCGTAAATATAGGAGGAGGTCTAGAATATATCTGATGTATAATGTGTACAATATCATAATTTATTGGTAATTTGCTTTGACATAATATTTCAAATAATTCATTTTCAGATATTAACATTTTTGCATAATAATTTTTTTTTAATATTTCAATTTTAAATTATATACATTTTTTTATTTTAACATATTTACATTCTACTTTTTGTGTACGTTTATTTTTTTTTGTACCCTTTTTCCAATAAAGTCCTTTGCCATCTCGGCCTTGAGCTACAAATATAGCATTTTTTTTTAATTTACTACATGCATCTTTTGGACCGTAATCTGAATACTCGGTGTGTATTTTTCCTTTTGGCGACTCTGCTGCTTTTTCTAATACACCTGGTTGACTTCCTCCTGGCCATACTCCACTACATTTAATTTTATTTCCTCGGTTAAGTTCTTCTCTGAAGGTTCCTGTTTTAGCTTTAAGTCCAACATTAAGTGTTTCTTGCCATATTCCTCTTCTGGCTTTATTTTGTTGAGTACTAGCTTTTATTTTAGTTTTTCTTTTTTTTAAATTCTCTGCCTTTTCAGCTTTCGGAATTGTATTTCTAGTACGATTTCTTACCCTTAAACTTTCATTTGATTTTGTCTTACCTTCTTTAGCAAGTTCTCTTAAATTTCCTAATTGGTTTGCTGTAAATGTCTCAAGTCCTTCTTTTTCTAATTTTTTTTTTGTAGCTTCTAATTTAGTATTAGAATATGCCCATGAAGTGAATTTTGATAATAATGATTTTTGTTTAGATTTTTCTAGTTCTTTAAGTCTTTCCTCTTCTACTCTTTTCTCTTCTTCTAGTCTTTCTTCTCTTGATCTATTTTCTAAATATCTTAATTTATTCATTAGTTGTTTATTTGAACGCGTTGATTTAGGTTTTCTTTTCATATTAGATTTAAGTTTACTTTGCTGTTTTTGTCTCCATTGTATGATCCTATTTTCTCTAGAATTATTTGAAACTAAAATTGGGTTTTTACTATTGTTCTTTTTTTTTGTAAGTAAAAGTGCCGCACTAACTTTATTTGACATATCTTGTCTTTTATTCATTTCAATCTTTGCCAACTTGAGTTTTTTTTTACGAGATGCTTTTTTTTTAACTAATTCTAATGCTTGTTTTTTATTCATTAACTCACGCATTTGCCGTTCTATAGCATTAAGTTCTTGCCTACTATTATTATTGTTATTGTTATTTGCGGAGGATAATTCAGCTGGAGAATTATCTTCACCATCTTCATCTTCATCTTCATCTTCATCTTCATCTTCACCAAAGCTACTGATATTGTTATTTACTGATGATAATTCAGATAGTGAATTATCTTCACCATCTTCATCTTTGTTTACACCAAAGCTACTGATATTGTTATTTACTGATGATAATTCAGATAGTGAATTATCTTCACCATCCTCATCTTCGTTTTTACCAAAGCTACTGATATTGTTATTTACTGATGATAATTCAGATAGTGAATTATCTTCAACATCTTCATCTTCGTTTTTACCAAAGCTACTGATATTGTTATTTACTGATGATAATTCAGATAGTGAATTATCTTCAACATCTTCATCTTCGTTTTTACCAAAGCTACTGATATTGTTATTTACTGATGATAATTCAGATAGTGAATAATCTTCACCATCTTCATCTTCGTTTTTACCAAAGCTACTGATATTGTTATTTACTGATGATAATTCAGATAGTGAATTATTTTTATTGGGATCCATAAAATACATATATTATTTAATGAGGTTTTTTTTTAAATTTAAAAATTGATTTAAATAAAATTTACTTTTTAATGTAAACGTCTATGAATTTCAGTCAATTGACAAAAAATTTAACTGGACAATTAACATTAGAAGAAAAAAAAAATAATGGAATATATATTACACCATCGTCAATAATTATTAAATTAGTTAGTTTAATTTTAAATTTAGATATAAAAATTAACACAGTTTTGGAACCTTCATGTGGTACATGTGAATTTATAAATTATTTGGATAAAGTATTATCAAATATAAAAATAAAAGGTATTGAGAATAATGATAAAATTTACAATGGGATAAAAAATTTAACATTTCAAAATGAATGTACTCTAATACATCAAGATTATTTAAATTCGGACGAAGAAAAATTTGATTTAATTTTTGGTAATCCTCCCTATTTAGGTAGTAAGTATTATAATGTAGATGATTTAAAAGATAAGTACTATAAGGGATTTTATACTGGAAGGCCAAATTTGTTTATATTATTTATAATAAAATCCCTACATAAATTAAAAAATAACGGTATATTAGCATTTGTATTACCTATTAATTTTATGAATTGTACATATTATAACAAAATAAGGAAGCATATTTACAATAAATTTAAAATTATAGATATAGTTTCTTGTGATAATGACAAATTCATTGATACAGAACAAAAGACAATGATATTTGTTGTACAAAAAAAAGATTTTGAATTATCTGAAAACAATAAATTTTCAATAGATTGTGAAAAAGAAATATATAAGCATCGAAATATTTGTGTATCACTAAAAAGACAAGATGATACTAATTTAGTATTTAATACACCTGAAAATATTGAAAATTTAAAAAAACTTTGTAAACAAAGTACTAATCTTTACCTTGAAAATTTTCATGTTTCTGTAGGAAATGTTGTTTGGAATCAATGTAAAAATGAAATTATATATGGTCCATACCCTTCTATAATTAAAGTTTATAAAGATTTTGAAAAGAATAGTAAAGTTGTATTAATTGAGAATTCGGAAATAAAAAATGGCACATTTTTGATAATCAATAATAATGAATATCAAATAACAAGAAAGAAAAGTAATGTAAAAAATAAAAAATTGTGGGAATATACGATAAATCCTAATTTACTCGAAAATGTTAAAAAAGGAGACATAATTTCTATTAAAAGTAATAATAATTCAAGATGGTATGTAATTGATACTTTTAGTGGTAGGAAGTATAGAAATATGGCGAAGAAACCGCGCGAAAAAGATACTGATAATAAACCTGAAATTTTTGAATATATCAATATTCCTTCCTATAAAACTAATATTCCTGATGCTTTAGGTAAATTAACGCAGAATGTAAGTGAAACTCTTCTTATTTATACTAATAACATAAAAAACAATAAATTGATTTGGAATCCTCCTAATTTAAATAAAGATATAACTAAGGCAAACTATATAAAAAAACAAGGAAACACTAAACCATTGTTAGTTATTAACAGAGGATACGGTAATGCTGATTATAAATTTAACTATTGTTTAATAGATATCAATAAGCCGTATTTAATAGAAAACCATTTAATATGTATTAAATATACGGGTACCTTAGAAAAAGAATTATTAAAATCTAAATACTTAAAAATAATTGAGTCTTTTAAAGATAAAAGAACTATAGATTTTATAAAATTATATTTTTCAAATAATGCTATCAATACTGCTGAATTAAATCACTTATTACCTATTTACGGATTAGCTGAATAAAGGGTTTTCATTCGGATTTGTAAATTTAGATTTTAAAGAATCATATATTTCACTATAAGATTCAATAAAGGTCTTAAGTTTATTATTAAGAAAATCATGTATTTGTGATTTATTCTTAAACGTATCAGGATTTTCATCAAAAATTATTGTTAAATTATCCCATTTCTCACGTGAAAATTTGTGTATGTAATTAATATTATCTGATATAAGTAGCATTGTGATAATGTCATTAACAAAGTTCTCAATCATGTAATCTCTTATTTCAGAATCTCCTATTTTAAGTTGAAGATAATACTTTTTAAAATCATATGCCGGTTTTCTATTAAATTTTTTCATAAATTTTGGATATCCTTTTTTTAATCTTTTCTTTTCTATTCTATTTTATAAAGTTTATATAATTCTTTTGTGTAAACTTCATTTGATAGATCATCTATACCTAAATTAATAAAATCATCTAATAATTCATGTAATATATCTAAATTGGGTTCTTCATTACTTTCCATATTAATATATAATTTGATAATAAATTAGTAGAAAACTGGGTTAAGCGGATCTCTTTCTTGTAAAATGGTTTTCAATTCTATATCTTGATCAATTAGTATTTTTAATTTTTCACTTAATTTTACATGCATATTTATTTTATTTTTAAAAATATCTGGATTTTCGTTGAATTTAATAGCTAAATGATCCCAACATTCTCTACCCCAGTTATTAACAGAATTTATTTGTGGCTCATATCCTATATCCATTTGTATAATTGATTCTACTAAATCATCTTTGATAAGATGACCTATTTTTCCATCGGACATTAATTTATGTATTTTGTAAGCAGATTCACGTCCTTTTTTTTTCATAAAGTCTGGATATGTTTTTTTTAAATTTTTAAGCTCTTCTTGATAGACCTTATATTTTACTTCTTTTTCTAATTTTAAAGAATTTATATCTAAATTTTCTGTTTCACCTGAATTAAGTAAATGGTCAATATCCATATAATCATCTAAATATTTATATAAAATTTCTAAATTAGGTATATTTTCTTCACTTATCTCTTGACTCATATATAAAAAATATGATTATTTTTATATCATTTATTAAATCTAAATTAATTATATGATAATTAGAAATTTAGAAAAAAACGATTATGCTAATTATTTAGACTTAATTCAAAAATTTAGGCCAATAACAGTTTCTATAAGTAAAAACAAGTTTGAAGAAATTTATGATAAAATATTTAACAATAATTTGATATTCGTTGCTGTAATTAATAACACTTTGGTGGGCTCTATTACTTGTTTGTTAGAACAAAAATTTATTCATAATTTGGCAACATATTTACACATAGAAGATTTTATTGTTTGTCCAAAATATAGAGGAAACGGAATTGGTAAGGCGCTGTTGAAATATGTTAAGGATTATTCTAAAAATAATGATGTATTTAAGATTATACTTGATTGTCATAAAGACTTACTTGATTTTTATAAAAAAAATGGATTTAAGGAATATGATGAGATTAAAATGGAATTTAAATTATAAATATTATTTAAAATTTTTTTAAGAATTAATACTATGGAAAATAACGTTAATTTAGAAATTGGAAATGATTTAATCGTCACATTAAAGCTTTTTTATGATGTCGGTTCTCCAGAATATATAAACTTAATTGAAATAGACTCTTCTAATTTTTTTTTAATAATAGACAATGAACCTAATTTAGTTAAATCCTATAAAGATTATACAATAGGAATAGTATTGGATAAAGACGATTTTATACCATCTGGTACATCATTAAGAATACTGCCTATAGGTCATAGATCAAAAAGACAAGGTTGTTCAGCCAAAATAAAAAAGAAAAGGGGTATATATAAAAAATTTAAACAACCAGATTTTAGAATTTGTCGTAAAGATAGAAGAACAACATCAAATGAAGCTTATCCTTTAAAAATGTTGGCGAGAATAATTAATATAGATATAAAAAAGAAATATATAGATTTGTCTATTGGTAAATTTTATAAGTTTATGTGATTATAATTATAAATAAAAACATTTTTTAAATATTAATGGGAATATTCTGTTTCATGCATGTTTGTAATAAATCTATTGGAATATCAATATTTAAAGACCAAATTTTAAAAATTATAAATAGCGGTCTTTATGAAAAATTAGATAAAATATATATTGGGTATCTCGGAGAATATTGTAATGAATTTAAAGATTTATTATTTCAACATGACAAGCTTAATTTAATTTTTTTTTCTAAAGATTTGAAATTGATGGAATTTCCAACTCTTAATAAATTAAAAATCTTTTGTGATGAAAGTAATGAAAATCATCAAATACTATACATTCATACTAAAGGTGTTAGATTTCCAAATTCGATATTCTTAAGAGATTGGAGAAATTATATGGAATATTTCTTAATTGAAAAATATAATATATGTATTAAAGATTTAGAGAGTTATGATGCTTTAGGAGTTAATTTTAAAAGTAGCCCTTGGTGTCATTTTTCAGGAAATTTTTGGTGGACAAAAAGTGATTATGTAAAAAAGTTAAAGCTTATTAGTGAATTAGATAAAGATTTTAGAAGAAGTGCCGAATTATGGCTACTATCTGGATTAATCTATAAATATACTTCAAAATTAAATGTAATTAATGCGGTATACGGTTGTGCTAAAAAAAAAATAAATATTACTAAAAAACTAAATAATATGATTTTATTTGATAAATTATACATTAACTCTAACAGTAATTTATTGACTTTATTAGGAATAGATCCGTGTAAGGGAGAACAAAAAAAAATAGAAATAACATATAGTGAAGATGGGAAATCAACTAAATATTTAGAAATTGAAGAACGTGGTAATAAATTAAAAAAAAGTTTAATTATCCACGGTGAAGGATATAATATACAAATGAAATGTTATCATAAATCAAATGTAAGTCATTACACCCAAAGATATCAAGAAAAAAATTATAAGTGATTTACTATTTAATGCGTTAATTTAATAATCTAAATAATAAATCTTTGAAATATTTTTTTATTTGTTTATATTATAATGCCTAAGACAACAAGAAGATTAAATAGAGGTAAAAAAAATAAAAAGTTCCGATCTTCAAAGAGACAATGGAGAAAGAGAACAAATAAAAGAATGAAGAAAAGATCAAGAAGAAATAGATCAAGATCTAATATGAGGGGGGCAGGTTCCGGAAGTTCTTTACCTTGTGATCCTACTGATAAAGCATGTATTGTTAAGAAAGAATTAAGCAACTTATACAATGAAGCATATGCTCAAGATATGCTTGTAGAAGGAGGAATTATAAGTCCCGCTAATGATGCCATACTAGCTGATGAAACTTTAGATCAGAGACAATCAAGATTAGATGATGAAACAGACCCACAAAAGAAACTCAGGAAAAGAATAGATGAACTTGAAGAGAAATTACAAACATTAGAGTTTGGAGATGGAAAATGGAATCCTTGTGCTAAATACAACGGTTCAGGAACTCCTCCTATAACCTATGGTATAGGATCTATCGGAAGTAGAGCTAGAGCACAAAGATTAGGAACAGGTCCTATTTTTGGACCTGGATCTCCTCCAGAGTCAGAAAGATGCACCCACCAAGATTGTACAACTAAAGATCGTGGATATGGTTCCGGTAGTAATACCGGGGGTAGATGCGCTCCATTACTTCACCTCTACACAGCTTGTAATTCAGGTTGGTGCGCTAATGTGAAACATTAAATTAAGTTTTGATTTTCTTCACTGTCTTCATTATGACATAATTTAAATTGAAAATTAATAAAAATACTTATAAATATGAACAATACTAACATAATAGGAGTTGCTATATTAGTAAATTTTTCCTCCTTTAAAAAATTAGGATTTAATAAATGATTAGTAATATAAACAATAAGTAATATAAAAGATACAATACCTAGACAACAAGAAGAATAATTATTTCTATCAGACATTCTTGATAAAAATAAATTTTATAAAAATCTTTTCAATTTTTATAAAATTAATTAAATTTATAAAAGATATAATTAGTAATGTAATCAAAATAAATAATTTACATTATAATTTTTAAATTTTATATTGCTTTTTTTGGTTTTTAATTTATATTTTCCATGATTATATTTAATATCCCCGCCAATAAGTGAAAACTTTACACCACCTCCTCTGCTTGTTATTTTTGTTCCTGAACCTGAACCTGAACCTGAACCTGAACCTGATCCCGAACCATCAGGATCTTCAAATGATACCTTTTCAGAAACTAATGCTAAATCTCCACTGTTAATACTTATTGGAGATTCATTGATTAGGTCAACTAAATCATTTGTGTGGTCAATACCATAATTAGAAGCCGCACGTGTAAATGAAACAATAGCTACAATAGATCCACTTATCCATTGAATTGAATCAATTATTTCAGGTTGATCATCAGTCCATTGTTTAAAACCTCCCAATTGTAATATACTTTGTTTTAATTTTTTATTAAGTTCTTCAATTATATCGGGGGTCAGATCAGAGAAATTTCCTGGGAATTTAATATTTAAGGGAGCAATAGGGTCTATACACCCGTCAGCACCGCATAAATCCATAGCGGCTGGGTTTGGCATATAAGGTTCCATATCATTTGCGGTTCCTGTAATTTGTTTATCGGGTGTTTTTATAGTTTCTGGGTTTGTAGGAAAACTTGAGTCAGTGCCTCTTGGACCGTATGGTACTGCATCCTGCTGGAATTTTTTCCATTCACAATCTGGGTCAACACTGTATGCTGTTCCCCAAGAAGTAGCTTGTGGTCCAGTACCAGTACCTGTTTGTCTATAAGATCCGGGCTTTGAACATGCTGGATCATCCTTAAAAGGAGACGTATCTTCGCAAGCACCACACTCTTGAGCTTGAAGATCCGCACATTTAGAAATATGGTCTGGATTATCAGCATCTTTGGCAGAGCAGGTTGTTGTTACGCTTCTATCATCTAAAAGTTGTACATTTTGTATAGTCGGACTTTCAGTGACTAAATTAAGTCTTTTTTCATCAAAGTTTCTTTTCCATCTGCTTGGTGTATTTTTAACTCTATCAAATACTTGTTCCCAAGCTCTTGAAACTCTTCTTTCGTATCCCTCTGCCACATCTGCTACTCCAATTGCAACGCTAACACTTTCCATAGGTTTAGATTTAAAACCTAATTCTTTTCTTACTGCTATAGATTTAAGTACATTATTTGGAGATTCTAATTTTACTACTACAGGTGAGTTTGATACTGCTGCTATTAAAGAATCTAATTTTTGACTATTAAAAATTCCACCACTAGCTCCTCCATCAAATTCAATTTCTACTATAGATGTCTGTCCATAATCAATAGGATTTGGAACTAATCTATCTTCAATAATTGTTATAGCATTAACATCGGGATCCCTGTTTTGTAAATCTTGAAAAGTCAATTTACGAATTTCTTGTTGTTCTTGTTTTGTTATTTTTGACATATCTAAATCAAAGTACACCATCAGTTTCCAACACTGCAGTTCTCCTGAACCACTACCACACGAAGATCCTAAACCTCCTCCCTTTGCGGAATTACCGGCTTCTAAAAAATTATAAACATTATTAGAACTTAGTCTAACTTTTCTACTTTTTTTCCCTGTCTTAGTATTTTTTTTTTTAATATTTTTTTTTGATTGTTTAGCAGAATTTTTAGTCATTATATTATATACAGATATTTTTTAATATTTTTTTTATAATATATTCTTTATATTTTCAATTATATTATCTATATTAACATTCCAAAAAATATCATATTTTTTTGATTTTGTATTTTTATTCTCAATTATACTTTGATAAGTTATACCTAATATACTACTTAATCCTTTAAAATATATTTCGCGGATATCATTAGCCGGAAATATTTCTATAACTAAACCGGAATTCATCCATAATACATTTGTGATATTTGAGCCATGGGGAGTTATGAATACTTTTGTATTATTCATCAAAAATATTGATTCTTTAAGAGAAATATCTTCGAAATAAACAATCTCTTTATATAAATTAATATTTAATTCTTTTAATTTTAAAAATAATTTATTAACACTATTTTCAGTAAATCCCCTCACACTTTTTCTATTACACAAAACTACATAATTATGATTAAATTTATCTTCTATTTTGAAATAAGTATTAAATTTTTGTTTAAAATGTTGTAAATGTATCTTTTTTTTTTTTTTTCTTATTTTTTCTTTTCTTTTTCTATAATTTAAAAAATATTCATTTATCCAAGGACTAATAACATAATTAGTACAACCTCCAACAATAAGTTTTTTAAATTTTAAGATTTTGTTATGACCAAGCCCTACTTGAAAAACAAGTTTATTAACAATCGGTTTTAATAAATCATTTAAAAAATTTTTATATTTTTGATTTTGAAAATCTATAACATTTTTTGATTGGCGAAAACGTCTAATCTTATGTTTATCTATAAAAAAATTTACTTTGTTTGAATCAAAATTAGTATCTTTGAAATAATTAGTTAAAACATAGTAAATAGGGAAGAGGTGATCTAAAACAGAATGAGCAAAAAAACTTGAAAATGTTGTTGTTATTAGTGTTAAATCTTCAATATTTATTTCAATAGCATCATTTTCAATTGGTAAACTAGTTAAATTTTTAAATTCTATAAATTCTTTTTTTTCTACTGGACTAAAAAAAATTTTTTCTAATTTAGGATCTTTTTCAGATAAATAAATCCAAGTATTAGGTGTAGTAGTGTAATAAACATTTTCAAAAACATAGTAGGATAAATCTTCATTGTTTTTACAATGATAACTATAAGTAGATTCCATATTTTTGAATAATAATTTATTATAAAGAAATAATCTTAGCTATATTATAAGTAATTTGAAGAAAATTGATTTTTCTCTTTATAAAAAAAAAATATAAAAATGGATCTTTCTTTAGAAAAAGAAAATCTAATCAAAAAACATTTTAATCCTAAAAGTTTTCATAGTATATTAAAAAGTTCTAAAAATTTTAGGTATAGAAACAATACTAATTTCTCGTTTGGTTTAGATAAATGTAGAAAAATTTGTATAGGACCTTTACAAAAAGATAAAACTGTTATTCCTGCTATACTAAATCCTCTATGCAGCGATATTTCTGTTAAAATATGCGAATTCATAATTAAATGGATTTTAGAGTTTAGTACATTAGATATTGTTCATTATAAAAAGTCTTTAGTAGAAGGGTTTTGGAGACATATCACTATAAGAAATAATAGAAAAAATGAGATTATGATAGTATTTCATTTACAAAATATGAATTATTTTGAAGATATCTGGGAACAGGAAAAACAAAAACTTATATTAGACTTAGTATCTTTTATAGAAGTTATGGGAGAAAAACTAATATCATTATATTATCAAAATAGTAATACATTAAAGGAAACTAGAAATAATGATCCATTTGTATGTTTTTATAGTAATGGTAATTATTGTGAATATCTTGATAATTATAAGTTTATAATTTCTCCTGGGTCATTTTTCCAAGTTAATACAGAAACAGCTGAAATTATATATAAAAAAATATTAGAATTATCAAATTTAAATAAAAGTAAAGTGGTGTTTGATATATGTTGTGGAATATCAACTATAGGAATATTTTTAGCTCCTTTCTGTAAATATGTATATGGAATAGATATTAATAATAGTTCAATATTAGATGGACGCCGGAATATAAAAATAAATAATGTAAACAACATATCTCTTGTTTGTGGAAAAGCGGAGGTAGAAGTTCCTTACATATTAAAACAATTAGATAATGAGGCTGTTGCTATAGTTAATCCACCAAGAAGCGGTTTACATCCAAGTGTTCTTGAATGCTTAGAGAAAAATAATATAAATCAAATCATCTATCTTTCATGTAATATAAAAACATTGATTAGAGATCTAAAATTATTAAAAAAATATATTGTAGATTATGTAGTACCTATAGATCAATTTCCCGGGACAGTTCATTGTGAAATACTTGTAAGACTTAATAAAATTTGATAATTTATTACGTCATTATTAATAATGTTTTAATTATTTATTTAAAATGATTTTTATATAAAATACTATGATAAGTTGTGTTATTCCAGCAGCTAAAATATGTGTAGAAAATATTAATATTAGGAAGTTTAAAAATACAACCCTGTTAGAATTAAAAATTAATAACATAGTTAAATTGCCACTAGATGAAATTATTATTAGTTCCAATGATACGAAAGTTAAAAGATATTTAAATAATGATATGAAGTTTGATTTAAGACATGAAAACTTATGTCTTAAAAATATAGATCATAATGTTATTTATAAATATTACTCGAATATAGCAAAACATGATACAATCTTACATACTACCATAACTTGTCCATTTATAAGTGAAAATACATTTATGACTATCATAGATTTATGGAATAATAATAATTATGATGTTATATGTATTTATAAGTCTTCTAAAAATTATCTTGATATGGGTTCTAAAATTAACCTTTATAATTACAATAAAATACTACCAGAATGTTGTATAATATTTAATAAAGTCAAATATTTAGAATATTCTGATTTTTTTTGTGATAGTATGAATTTTAAATTAATTGAAATAAATGAGGTAGAAACTTTCTCCATTAAATCAAATACAGATTTTTTAATAGCAGAAAGCATCTACTATAGACATTTCAATCAACAAAAGAATATTGATAGTTTTATTAATAATTTTAATTTCCAAAAAACTAAAATACTAGACTGTACTATAAGAGATAGTGGATATCTAAATAATTGGAATTGGACAATCAAAGAAGTAAAAGATATTGCTTTTTTTTTGGGAGAAATTGGAATTGATTATGTCGAAATCGGATTTTTTAGAAACAAAAATTATAATGATACAAAAACTATTTGGACAAATTTACAGGATAATTTAGATCTAGTAAAAGATATAAGTGAAAATACAAAAGCAAAAATTACAATTATGATTGATATTTCTAATTATTTAGAAGAATACTTTGATGTTAATGAATTACCTAATTGTGAAAATACAGGAATAGGTCTTATAAGAGTATTTTCTTTTATGAAAGTTATTGATAAAAGTTTTAAAGTATGCAACATATTAAAAGAAAAAGGTTATACCGTTTCGTTAAATATAGGACATTGTATTCATTTGGAAGAGAAAGATAAAGAATTTATAAAAAATAGTATAATAAATAAAATTGTTAGGGTTGATTATCTTTATTTTGCTGATTCTTTAGGTATGCTAACCCCTAATGACATTAATAATTTTATGATTTATTTTAAACAAATTTACCCCGTTAAAAATGGATTTCATAATCACAATAACAATGGAACTGTTTTAGGTAATGTTATACAGTTGATAAATTATAATATAGATATAATAGATGCTACTGTATCTGGATTTGGTAAAAATGGTGGTAATTGTAATTTAGAGCAATTAGTAATGTATTTGTTTTTTAAGGAACAATATACACATCTAAATATAGAAAAATTATTATATTTTCTAGATAAAATACCCAACTTACATTTTGGCAACTTAGATTTAGATACTGATAGTATTAAATTAATGCTTCACCAATTTATGAATGTTCATAGTTCATATTTTATACCAATTAAAGATCAATCTTTAGTATCTATTTATAATAAATTAAAATCACTAAAAACCATTAAAAAGCTAAATTGGAATTAAAATCGTCCATTATTTTCTATAAAATTTTTAATATCTTCCCTTATATCTTCTGAATCAATATTATTTATGTAATTTCTAATTTTACGTTCCTTTGTTAATATTAACTCTAATTTAGATAAGAAATCATTCATCATATCCTTTGGAACTACAATAACTCCATCACTGTCAGCAAAAACGTAATCTCCTGGATATACATTTAGATTATCTATAAAAATAGGTTTTTCAAAGTCAATGTAGGCCCATTTTTCAAAAGCATCTATAGGATTAATTTTTTTACAAAAAACAGGGAAATTTTGGGATTCTATTAAATCAATATCTCTACCTATTCCATCTGTTATCATTGCTATAGCTCCTAATTTTTTGTAAACTTGGCAGGTTATATCGCCAAAATGTGATACTGTCATATCATTACATGATTCTAACATAATTATAGGAGAATCTTTGAATAATTTTTTATCGTACATAGTATACCTTATTAAATCGATTTCATTATAATCATCGCATTTATTTACTTTTTTCCCAGAAATTGTAAACGCTGGACCATGAACTAATTTTTTATAACCTGCTTTAGGTTTAATATCCAATACATATTTAGTTGCGTCTTCAACTAATAAATTAAGTGCGTCATAGACTGCTCCTAAATAAACATCATCGGGAATTTTGTAATTATTTATAACGTTCTTAATCGGATTTAATAATTTATCAATATCTGTTGATTCATTAATAGAATTTTTAAATAATAATTCTGAAATGTAAAAATCATAATTGGTATCAATATTTATAGATTTGAGTTGATCTATTTCATAAGTTTTATGATTATCAAACCATATAGTGTTGTGTTTTTTTACTAAATCTGTTTTTGTAATTACGATTCCGTGAGTTGCGTTATAATATTTTGGTAAATCTTGTGATCTTTTAATATTCTTGCCATCAAAATTTAGGGGCTTGTTTTCAAAAAACATAAATTCTTTAATATGAGACATAGAGTATACAGCATCAGTTCTATTATTTCTAAACATTTCTATAGATCTTTTGTAATCTAGGGCTGTAATAAATGGAGATGTCACATAAGCATAAATTATTATACCAGTTTGACATGATTCAGCAATACATTTATATAATTCATTTCCAGAACATTCGTCAGTAGAATATTTTTTATCTCTTTTTATAAAATTTACGTTATTTTTTTTTGCTATTTCTAATATTTCATCGCACTCAGAGCTCACTAATATACTATCTATTTCTTCTACTTGTTTTAATATATTAATTCTTAATTCTAATAAATTGGTATTATAAAAAGATCTAATATTTTTATTTAAACATCTTTTAGATCCCTTCCTGACAGGTATAACTGCTGTAATTTTTTCCATTCTCGTTATTTAAATACTAAAATTATCTTTAAATAATGTATTATGAATACTGTTTTAGTATTATATGCTTATTGTGAACAACAAATTGGAAAACATTCAAATTCATTGAGTAAGGATAATTTATTATATTTTCTAAATAACGGTATTGTAAATGATGAGAGATTTCAATTTGTAGTTAATATATCTGGAAAACATACAATTGATTTAGAACTATATCAAAAAAAATTTTTTAATTTAAAATTTTTAAATATTAATGGATTAAATGCCTATAGTAGTTGGATGAATATAATAAACAATACTACAAAAACTTATGATAATTACATATTCATGAAAGATAAAATCAGAGGGCCGTATAATTTAAATTTTATAGATGAAAACCATATTATAACTAATTGGATAGATTATTTATTAATAAACAGTGAAAAAGATAGTTGTATAGTAATGGGTCTCGGGACCTCTCCTTTTGGTAAATTATCAAAATTTCCTTACATACCTGATAAATTTTTTATGATATCAAATAAGTGTTTTAATTTAATTTTGAAACAGGATTTGTTTACAAAATTAATTTATGATACAGTTGAAAATGGCAATTCAAATAACCACATTTTTGACACATTACCTGAAATAATATTATCAAAATTCTTTTTAGAAAATAATATTAATTATTATTCTTTAGATGTAAAAAAAAAACATGATTATAAAATATTAGATTTATATAAAAATAAACAACATAAAAAATTATTGAGTCTTAATGAAAAATTACATATTAAAAATGATATTAGTATTTGTAATCGGATATTTTGGTCGGGTCAAATTATGAAAGATATTTTTGATAAAAAAATAGAGAAGACTATTAAAAAAATAAAAAAAAAAAGATGTATTAAAAACCTCTCTTATTGGTAGTTATCTTAATTTTTATTGGTAATAATTAATTTTCTTTTTTTACAATTAGTATTTGGATATTTTTTATATAACTTAAAAATTGCTAATTCTTTTTTTTTTGCTTCTATTATTATATCTATATTTACACCAAACTTTTTAGGTATTTCTAACATATATTGAGGTAATATTTCAATGTAATCAGAATGATGTCCACATTTACCACTTCCTTGCTCAGAAACATGAAATTTAGGCTTTATATTTCTTTTTTTCCAGGTTTCTAAAATTTTCGGTATATAGAACTCCTCATTTTCTAATTTTTCTTCAGGATGAAGAATGTTATAACATGTATAGTGATGACTGTCAAATACAACAGGTATACTAATTACTTCTGATATATCCAGACAGTCTTGTATTGAAAAACATTTTTCACAATTTTCAAGAACCAATCTTCTTCTAACATTATCAGGCAAATCTCTATATTGTTCACACCACCGTTTTTTGGTTGCCTCCTTATCTCCATATATTCCACCACCATGAACTACCATTACGGAATCATTCCCCATTCCCATAATATCAAGTACCGTTGCTTGATAACTTAGATCCAAAATAGTTTTATTAAAAGAATTTTTGTCAGGAGTTCCAACCACATTATATTGACCTGGATGCATAGTAATTCTTTGATTATATTTCTTTGCTAGATTACCGGCATCTTCTAGTAAATCTTTAGCAAAATCAAATGTATAATCTTCAATATTAGGGTTTGCCTTATGGGGAAATAAATCACTTGTAATTCTAAACACTTTAATACCATTTTGTTCATTCCATTCTATCATTTTAATCAAATCTTGACAATTTAATATAATTCTTCTTTTTAATTCCTCTATACCTTTCTCTCTAATTATTCTTTGAATAATTTTTCGGGATGGATAAATTGATGGTTTAGAGTCTCTTAATGTTATGTTGAGGCAACATAATCCGAGTTGAATAGACTTATTAATACTCATTTATATGTAAAAGCAATCATAATTTTAATTCAAATTTTTTCAGATGAATTTCAATTATTACTAAATAATAGTTATTTAAATGACATTTCTTATCCTTAATTATTTCTATCAGTGCCAATATTATCTATTAATATTTGAATTGATTTTAATTACAATAGGGTTATAATCACTAAGTTTATGGATAGGAACTACAATTTAAATAAAATTTTAATTAAAACGTGTTTCATTATTTATCTTAAGAATAGAGAAACAAATTTAGCAATTGTAATGTATTTTAAGTCACCTTTCATTATATAATGTATATAAATCAAAAAATAGTATAGAAGAAATTGTTAATATAAATTTCCATTGTTGTTTAATAATCAATCCATCTACATACTTGATTCCATCACAATCGGGCCGAGTTCCTGCTGTTTTTATTAATTTTTTTAAATATGAATTAGATGGATTGTAATTACAGTTAAGATCATATAATAATTTTGATACATATATCCTAATATTAATAATTAAAAAATAAATTAATACATATAATAAAAATCTTAAATTATTTTGGGTTATTTTAAAGTATAAAATTAGACAAAATGATATTAAAATTGATAAAAATGTCAATATAATTGCTCTTTTAGCCTTTTTATATGTTTTTTCCATTATAATATAATTATATTTAAATTTGAAAATAAGATTATATTATCCGAATATTATAAATGGTTTAATTTTCATAAATAAAATTTAGGTTCTATAGAGAAACTAATTCAAATCTTAATACTTATTCTATATTGTTAGTATCAATTTTTAGATGACTATTTGAAAGAATATTTTTTATTTATTACAATGTCTTTTAATGATGAAATATTACCCATTAATTTTTCCCCCCATTTATTTTTAATATAAATGCCAAATTGACTTAGATTACTAATACACTCTTTTGAGTTTATGATTTTACTCCATTCTTTTAATCTATTTATTATGTAATCATTATTTTCTCTAATATATTGATCTATCAAATCTGTTAATTCTTTTTTTTGATGATGGCTAAAAAATATATTTAGCTTAAATGTCTTACTATGATTTTCGTCGATTGATAATAGAGACCCTGATTCTAAAAGTATATTTGTTAAATTGGTATCACTTGATTCCACCATTTGTCTAAATAATACTATAAACACCAATTGTTCAGTTATTTCTTTTGTAATAGTATTGTTTTTCAACCATTTCACAAATTGATTACCTTGCTCTTTATCATATGTAATTAATTTTGTATCTATTCCTTTTCCATTAATAAAATTTTTTTTGGAGTATGTATCAACTCCGGATCCATAATCTTTAAACATTAAATATTTTTTTGTTTCAGTCTGTGAAATTCCATAGGATAAATTATGAGTAGGTAGCATTGTAATTATTCTTACTCCTATTTTTTTCAGTCCTAAAAATGCCTTTAAATTATCAACCATACATGAATATTCTAATTCTTCAGTTATTTCATTAGATTTGTACGGTCCTTTCACTAAAACATTAGTCTCTTTATAATCATTGTGTGTAAATTTACCATAATAAGTGCTTGGTCTGGAACCCATGTGAACAAATTTATTTTCTTTTTCTAAATATTTAGGTTTCATATTCACAAGCAGTGGATTTTTTATTAATTTCTTCTCTGATTTCTCTTCAAGTATTAATTCCGTTCCATCAAATTCAATCCTTTTTATAATTTTTAATTTAGTCTTTAGAGATTCAGAATTTTTAGAAACTAATTTTAATTTTTTAGGTGTCTTTTCACTCTCTAAATTGTTTAAACTATAATTTTTGAATAATTTATAAATTTCTAAATATACTTCGTTAAGATAATTAGTATCCTCATTCAAAACTAAAGATCCTTCTTCTCCAAAATCTTTTTTGGTCATTCCCATTTGCCGTCCTAATTTAGTATGCATATCAAATACAAATTTATCTAGAGAAATTTTATTAGATCTATTATAGATTTGATCTATTTTTTCTTTTAATTCATCATAAATTTCTCTCATTGGTTTGAATTTAGGAAGTTGAGATATATCTATTTTTTTCATCAGAATCAATACAGCATTTATTAAATATATAATATTTTCATTTCTACTATTATTTCTATTTTTATACCAATCCATCAATACTTCTAAATATGGTAGATACTTTTGGAACTCGGTAGATTTAGCATATCCACAAATACCCAGTCCTTCTTTACAATAATTAATTAATAGTTCCCATAGTATATACTCGCCGCTTTTCTTTCTAAATCTCGAAACATATCCTTTTTCTTTAGAAATAATTGATAAAAATTTAGCAATGTGCCGAAATACTATATCTTCATTATTTTTAATCCCTGATATTATTTTATCTATTATAATTCTCAAATCTTCTTCTTCTTTAGTATTTTTAAATTTATATTTATTAGATATATCGGGATCTGTATAATCAAGTCTTTTATATAGTTTAGGGTATCGTGTTGCTATAACTTTATAAAATTCAGGGTTCATGTAAGTTGAACGTATATGAGAAAATAATCTAATTTTTTTAGAATTTGCTAAAGTATTAATTATATTTATTAAAGCTTCCCTAGACTTATATTTATCATCTTTTTTATATTTTTCAAATATTTTCAATTCTTTATCTAAATCTAAAATAGTATTTATATTTGCTAATCCCACATCTTCGCCACATATAACCACAAGTCTATTTACCATATTTGTCACAATTCCATAGGATCGTTCGTCAAACTCTCTAAATAAATCATATTCTGCCATACACCACAATGCCTTGTTATTATCCCCTCTTCTAATATATTTTTGAATTCCACTTTTTAAAACATCAAGCGGAAGTCCATAATATGAAATAGACCCTCCGAATGGACCTTTATATTTCATATTTCCAAATTCTGATTCACCTACATCTTTAAGTGGAAAAGTATCTTTTTTTTGGAAAATAGTTGAATTCATTTTTTGCTAATAAGCAAATTTTTATTTTTTCAAATTTTTATTTATTTATAAGAAAAAAATAAAAAAAAAAAAAAAAAAATTTTAGACTCAATAGAAACGGGAATCCAATCAAAGAACCTAGAACATTTGACAGAGATTATTCCGATAATTAAATTATTAACAATATTTATTTCATAATTTCGGTGCGTACTTTTGTCAATAACTGTCCAAGCCAATCTCCACCCGGGTAGGTCCAATTATCCCCTTTTCCCCTCATAGGCCTTTCATGCAATATCTTATTTTCTGTTGATAGAAGAATAGTTTTAAATTCTGGATTTTTATATTTATTTCTTAAACATTCCAACATCAATTGTTTTTTTTTTTCTATAGTTAATTCGGGATTTATAGATACATTAGTCTTTATACTAGTAATTTCTTTTATAATTTTTAGCCTTTTCCTCCCTGTTGGACTATCTTTAACTGACATTCCTAAAAGTTTTGATAATATTCCTCTTATAGGTTGCCCATCTTTAAACCAATAATTTATTTTTTTTTCTGTCCACTTTTTTCCTGGTTGTAAAACTTTAAGATAATATATAAATTTGTCATTATTACATGTTTCAAAATCCTCAAAAAGTTTTTTAATTTCTGGATTTTTAAACCTAGCTTTCATATAACATGATTCAACGCCTCCATAAAAATTTGATAACTGCCAAAAAGTTTGGGATTTTGAATTAAAGATAATAGGGTTAGAATCCATATTAAGCTTATTAGTTTTTTTTTTCTTTATTATCAATTTTTTTTTCTTTATTATCAATTTTTTTTTATTAGAACTAGTCCTACTATATTTTATAGTTGTTAATATGTTTGCTGCTTCTTTTATTTCATCTTCCAAACAATATCCCCAAGTATCAATAGTATTATTCTTTTTAGTTTTAGTGGCGCACCAAGAACCATTTCCAGTATCTAAACATTTTGAATATAATTTACCTTTAAACTTGAATGGAAATACACAACTTCCTTTTATTATTTTTTTACTTCTATGTGGGGTTCCATGTTTGTTATAAATATTAGCTATCATAAAATATAGAAATATAATTTATATTTTTATATATATTTATAAATAAATGGAATTACATTTTCTTGATGGAGGAATGCTATATGAATTAAATAAACATTACAATGACTTAGGGGAAGAAGCACTTATAAACAACCCTAATTTAATTATTAATTTATACGAACAATATATTTCTCTAGGTTGTAATTATATAACTACCTGTAATTATGGATTCAAATCAAAGAAATTGGATAATTGGAAATTTTTAGTACAAAAGAGTGTAAATTTGATATCCTGTTTTAAAAAAGATAATGAACATATTAAAATACTAGGATGTCTACCTCCATACTTTGAGAGTTATTATGATGGTGAAATAGATTCAAGTTTTGTTGATTTTTATCATACATTAGTTGGAATATTGGATAATACTATTGATGAATATATCATTGAAACACAAATTTCTGGAAAACATATTGATAAAATTTGCGAAATCATCATTGGCAATAGTGGAAAAAAAATTAATATTAGTATTTATCCGAATGGAAATATTACAAAAAATGACATCAAAGAAATAATAAACAAATATAGTAATGTAATAAATTGTATACTTGTAAATTGTTGCTGTTTTGACGATATGAAAAAATATTTTGAATCAAATATTAAACCATTGAAAATTATGAATTATGATATTAAATTTGGGTTTTATTGTAATCGAATAGATGAGCAAAAGTATCTTAGTTATACAGGAAATAAAACTAAAAATGTGAGTTTACAAGATTTTTATATTAAGAGGAATATAGAAAAAAAACAATTAAATGATTTTATTCGTGTTCTTAGATATAGTGGATATAAAATCATAATTGGTGGTTGTTGTGGTTATGGCGTTAAAGAAATGGAGGATTTAATTAATAGTATTGAAATTTAAATAAATTAATAAATTTTAAAACTAATTATAAAGACTTTGAATAATGATTAAAATTTATTAGTTTATTTGTTTATATTTTATTATTTTTAATAATTATATTATGAATTATATAAATATTTTTATACCTGCAATACTTTGTATATGTATTTTTTTGTATATCTATAAATTTAAAAATTCTGAAAATTTTGAAAATATCCAAGAACAACAATTTAGTCAGAAAAAGTCCAATTCAGATATTCAGAAAGAAGTTAATTTTAATGTCAATCCAACACATATAGAAAAGAAACAGAAACCAATTAAGGTAAATAATAACTTAACAATGAACATATCTCATCGGGATAAAGAATTTAAATTAGAAATAGAATTATTTGATAAAGATGTGCCTAGAACTACTAAAAATTTCAGAAAAATTAGCTCTGAAGGAATAAATGGAATAACATATAATAATAATGTATTTCATAGAGTAATCCCCGAATTTATGTTGCAAGGGGGAGATATTACTAACCAAAATGGTACTGGAGGTATGTCTATATATGGTGATAATTTTGAGGATGAAAATTTTAAATATAAGCATGATCGCCCAGGACTATTATCAATGGCTAATTCAGGACCTAACACTAATGGATCCCAATTTTTTATTACAACGGTTCCAACACCTCATTTAGATGGAAAGCATGTTGTATTTGGAAAAGTCGTATCAGGATTAGAAACTTTAGAGTATTTAGAAAAGGTCCCCACAAATGGGGATGATACTCCGAGTGATCCCATTATAATAAAAAGTATAAATAAATAATATTACTACTTAAATAAATACAATATCTTTTGATTTACATTTAATTGTATTATATAATTTATTAGTTTCTGTTCCTTTTCCTTTTACAATTACTTTACGAGAATCATATTGAAAATTTCCTGAAACAACTACTTCTATATATTTATGTTTATCAACTCCAATCAACAATACTATAGTCCTCGGTTTATAATTTAATATTCTAGATGATGCTATTAGACCTTTAAAAATATGCATCCCATCAGTTTCAACCAAATAGCATCCGTCAAAAAAATCGGAATTTTCCATTTTCCAATATCCAAAATTTCTTAATTGTGTTATTTTATCCACTTGATGATCTATTTTTTTTTGTTTGTTTACTGAATAAATAGACCTATTCTTTTTGTTATTTATGGAAACTAAATTACACTTAGCTTCATAAATATGTACCCATTTACGATAACAACTTTGAACATTTTTTAAAGTAGCGACCCAAAACTTTTGAGGATGATGAGCTTTTTGATAAGCTAGCTGCCAAACTAATTGAGCATAAGATAAAGCGTGAGCTTTACAAAATCCATATTTTCTTAAATCACTCAGTATGTCTTTTATTCTACTTTTTATAGATGGATTTTTTTGAGATATATACCTTTCTAATAAATCTATTGTTTCTGGATCATTTTTACAGTATTTTCTTCTTAATTTGTCGGCTTTTTCTTCTCCACAACCTAACAACTTAGAAATTATAAATATAATATCATCATCAAAAATTAAATTATTACTTTTATAGTGTCCCATTTCAAATTCTTTTTTAGCATTCTTTGCGGCGGGCCTTATTATTGATAAACATATTGCTAAATCCATTACTGATTTTGGTTTTACTAATAATAACGCTTTTTTCATAAGAGGGGTTTCTGCTAAAGTAATTCCGATATTATCGCCTCTACACAATAAATCTATTGTTTTCTGATCTCCTAAATGAGCATCAAAATTTATAGACTGGAATGAATGGCAATAATATAATTGAGATAACCCTCTTGAAGATAATATATCTATTTTAAAATTTTTATTTTTTGATACACTATCTTTATTTAAATTCACTTGAGGTAATATAGATTTAGATGTTTCTAATATATACTCCGGAGGAATACCTTCTGGAAAATATATTATTCCGCCACAATGAAGAGAAAATCCTCTAAATTTCCCCTGTATCTCTCTTTGTGTTTTAAATATTGATTTTTGTAAATTTTTATCATAACTATTTATTTCTTTATGAATATCATATTTAGAAATAAACTTTCTTATTCCATTCATTCTTAACGATTCTCGTAGAGCTGATTTTTCGTGATAGTAATTATGATTACTTATACGTGCTACTTTATTTCCCCATTTTTGGAAAAGTTTTAAAAATACTTCGTCTCTTAAATAATGTGGGAAATCAAAATCGATATCAGGTAGATTATCTCTATATTTATTTAAAAATCTAGCAAAACTAATATTGTATTTGACAGGATCAACATGACTTATTCCAAGTAAATAACAAACTAAACTTGAACCACAAGATCCTCTTGTGATATGAGGTATATTTTTTGTTATATCTAATATTTCAAGTGCTTTTAAAATATTATCAAATAAATTTTTTTCTAATATTAATTTTATCTCATATTCCAACCTTTCTTTATAAACTTTACTATCCGGTACTGGTCTAATAAAATAGTCATATATCTCTTTTTTTGTATATATTTTATTTTTTCTTATTTTTTCGTTGATAGTTTTACCTTCTATCATATCTAAAAAATTTATAAAATATATTTTATGATCAATTACTATTCTTTCAATAGTATATTTCCATGGAAATATATTTTCTAATTTCATATATTTATTTATTCTATTACAAATGCTAATTGTACCTTTTGCTTTAAAATCAACTATCAAACCATATTTTTTCTGGTTTTCTTTATCTTTTCTCAATACTCTCCCCATGCATTGAATAAATACCCTATCACCTCTATTTTCAACCATATCCATGAAAATACATCCATCTATATCCGGGATGTCAGAACCCTCTCTATGTTTAACCGCACAAAATAGTATAGAATTACATTTTGAATCATAAAAATGGTTGAAATCATAAAAATTTTGATATTTTTTTTTATCAATGTTATTAAAATCAATACATATATCAAAATTAATAAAATGATTTCTCCATAATTTAGCTACTTTTATACATTCTTCTATCATTCCACACCATACTATTATTTTTTTATATGGTAATTTATTAATTTCATCTTTAATGACTAAAAATGTATTATTCGTTGTAATATTTTCTTCACTCTTTATCCATACAATTTTGGGTGGTAAAATCACATTGTCTTTAAAAGCATCGTATATATTATAACTTGTTAATATATTATCGAGAGGTTTAATTATTTCAGGAGTAGCTGAAAATCCTATAATTTTGGTTTCATTTGAATTAATATTAATCCAGTTATAAAATTCAGAGGTTGTCTTATTTTCAATTGAATGACATTCATCGTGTATTATTAAATGTATTTTATTTTTAATTAATTGATATTTTTTTTTACTAGTTAAGAAACACCGATTAATTATACATAGAAATGGTTTTTTCCAAAATAAAGAAGAATTAATAGAATCATACCAATTGTCTACCTTATTTTCTGAAAAGTCAAGTACAATAAAATTACTCAATATACTATTAAAATTTCTTTCCTTTATTATTTTTTTAGAAAATTGCTGATTTAATATATCTTTTCGTTCACAGATCCATAAAACATTTTTTTTAGGATATTTATTATGAAATTTATCAAGAATATTCATTGCTATCCATGATTTGCCAGTTCCGGTAGCATGATAATGTATACCAGTCTGAAAATCGTTATCTATTGATATATTAAGTGCTGTTTCTTGATTTTTTCTTAATTTAAAAGACATAAATAATCTTTTTATATCAAAAAAAAATATTTCAAATTTATATCTCTAAAATAATTATTATTCCTACTAATAAAACTTTAATTAAATATTTCATCTTCCTTTTAGGTAATAAAATCTCAAAATGAGAAATATTTTAAAAATTGAAATATTTAATTAATACTTAAAAATAAATAATAAAAGTATGAAACTGTTTGTCGATGATAAACAAGCAATATCTAATGAGTTCATCTTATTTCATAGAATCAAAACTCTAATTAATAATACAACTCCAAAAGATGGTAAGCCAATATATTTAAGATTAGGTAAAAAAAGATATGATAGATTATCAAACCTTGAAATCTACCAACCTATTTTAGACGACAGTGTGGATGAGTTAGAATTAAAAAAACTATTAGATATGGGGTTTCCAACGAAACTTGCTCATCGAGCTCTAATTATTAATGCGACTCTAGATGATGCTATAAATTGGGTATTACAACGCGATGAATCATATGATATTGATGCCAAATCTCCACGCCCAAAAGCCCTCGCATATTTTTACAACCATTATCATTACACTAAAGGGTTATCAGAACTTATTAAAAATCAAGAAAGATATAAAAATGATTTTAAAATATATATTGACTCTAGCAATAGAGATGATGGTAAACTTGATATGTACATCCATGTATATATGAATAAAATGTTTTTATACAATATTTACGAGGCACAGAATGTTCCGGCGTTATTGATAAACATAATTAAAGAAGATAGTGTAAAGATCAAAAACGAATATTCTTCTATTAAAAATACTACAAATCTTACTGTTAATAATGTACCTCATTCCGACATACATTTGACTGCTAACTACAAAAGAGAATTGTTTAAATATCAAAAATATAATGTCGTTAAAATGAAAGACATTGAAACTAAAATAAAACATGGTTATAATTATTACGAAACTTTCTTACTCACAACAGCGGATAAAGATATCCCTGAAGAAGAAAAATATAGTGTAGCAAATGAGTTTATGATAAAAGATTTAAATGAACGAATCTTTCTTTCGGATAAAGACAAAATGATGCATGAATCTAATCTAAAATTTGACAAGCTTTACACATTTGGCGGAGTATTGGCAGATGATATAGGTTTAGGAAAAACGTGCTCAATGATTGGATTAATGATGGAAAGTTATAATGAAAAAACAAGTTTAGTTGTGTGTCCTACCAGATTATGTAAACAATGGATGGGAGAAATTAATATTACCGGAGACTTAAAATGTACTATAATTTCTTCAATCAGTCAATTTAAAAAGATTAAGGACAAAATTAACGATTACGATGTAGTTATAGTATCTTATAACTTTTTAACTAACAAAAACTATCATAAATATATTACTGAAAATCCTGAGACTATTTCTTTAACTGGATACTTTTGGGAAAGAGTTATATTGGATGAAGGTCATGAGTATTTATCTGATATTAGAATTAAAAAACCCAATTTTGAAGTAAGGAATGAATTGTATAAGTTTAAGTCTAATTTTAGATGGTTATGTACCGGTACTCCTTACACATCAAATCTAAGTTTTTGGAACTTGATATATTATCTAGTTCAGTCTGAAAAAAATGCTCAGTTTGGATTTTCAAGTTTGGGAGTCAATGATTTGCCACTAACGTGGGAAAATAGATTTCATCCCGAGTGCGGATCTCCTAATTATAGTTTATTTTGTGAAAAATTTTATCACATTTTAAATCATTTTTCAGAAGACTTGTTTATTAAAAATACCAAAGAAAGTGTTTCTAGTTATGTATCAATCCCTGAATTTACGATTAACACTAAATTTCTTACTCAAACGAGTATTGAAAGAACAATTTATGATAGTGCTCTAGGAGATGAAGAAAAAATGATTCAGTTATGCAACCATATATTAGTCTCAGATCATCATATAAATATTTTGGGAAATAAACCACTACCACTCGATGAGATTCATGAAAAAATGACAGTTTATTACAGAAATAAAATTTTAAGAATTGATAAACAACGTCAAAATCTATTATCTACAGAACCTCATTTAAAAACTCCTGAAATATTACTTAAAATAAATGAATTAGTTAGTGATTTATCTCTTAATAAATCAAAATTAGCAATATTTGAAAAACTAAATGAAAAGGTTGAGGAAGTGGATTCTTGTCCTATATGTTATGATGATTTTGAATCTAAAACTAGATCAATTACACCTTGTGGACATTTCATGTGTTCTTCGTGTATTTGTACTATTTTTCAGAGTCAGAATAATGCCTCTACTCAGTGTCCGATTTGTAGATTTAAATTTAATAAAAAAGATTTAGAATTTGTTAAATCGCAAGATGATGGACTTACCGTAGATCCTAATAATAAATGGGGAACAAAAATGTCTGAGTTAATCAAATATATTAATGAAATATTAGCAATCACCAATGACAATAGATTTATAATATTTTCACAGTGGGATTCTATGCTTAAATTAGTAGGAAAGGTGTTAGCAGAGTCTAATATTAATCATCTATTTCTTAATGGCTCTATGCATGTTATTAATGGAAGAATAAAAAAATTTAAGCTGGATAGCAGTGTAAGAGTTGTTTTACTGTCGTCAGAAAAAGCGGCTTCAGGATTGAATTTAACCGAAGCTTCTCATATAGTATTACTAGATACTCTTAATAATAATAAAGAATCTTCAAAAATTATAGAAGAACAGGCAATTGGTAGATCTGTAAGAATTGGTCAAAAAAAAAATGTTCATGTTCAAAGGTTTATAATGAGAGATACTATTGAACATGACTATTATCTTAGAAATATATCAGAATAGATTCAGTTATATCAGATCCAAAATGTTATATTAGAATACATCTTTTTTATATTTGATTCCATCTCTGTTAAATATTCATTTTTATATTTAGCACTAAAATGACCCAATATAAAGTGTGTATCTGTATTTTCTTTTACAACTTTTTCTAGATCATTCCAATGAATATGTTTTTTGTTTTGAGCATTAAAATAATCATCTTTATGAAAAAAGGTACATTCAATTATTACTAATTTATAATTAGCAAAAGGCAAGTGGGTAAGAACATTTCTACTTGTATCACTCACAAAAAGAAGTATAGGCACAGAAACATTATATTTAAAGTCAATTTTCTGTTCTATAAGGATTTTTATTTCTTTTGGATTGAGATTAGAAAATTCTGGTTTTAGTTTTTCCTGAATTTCATTTACTCCAAAACCTATCGTTTCCACACGATGATCTAGGTTATAAGTAAGTATTTTAATTTTCTTACCATTTATCTTTGTAATATATTCATTAGCTGTTATTGGGGACCATTTAAAAATATTAGAGCCTCCATCGAGTTTAGATGAACTATTAAGAAGGTCATGTACATCCGATTCTATAGATTTTGGAATCATTACAAATCTATTTTTAGTTTCTTTTAATATTTGATATAGTGCTGCTATATGATCATGATGACCGTGCGATACAAGTGTTAAATTTGATGGCTTTTCAAAAGCATATCCCGCATCTAAAACTATATTGTATGGCATTATTATATAACCAGTTCTTTTAGCACTTCTACTATGACCTCTTATGACCAAAGGGTTAAGACCTGGTAGAATAAATGTTTTTTGTTTAGGTGTAATTCCTAACATAATTGAAATTTAATAAATATAAAAAAATGAATCAAATTTAAAACGTGTATTATTTAACTAATCTATATTAAGTGGACTTCCTGTTCCCGAAATGAACTAGAAACCTTCTCCATCCCTCTTGATCTAACAGTTCCGGTTCTAAGAGTGGCTATTTCATCATCTATTATATTTCTTTGAGAAATTAGACTTTCAATTTTAGAATCTCTCCAAATTTGTGTCTGTTTTTCAATAATATTAGCAAAATAAATTCTCTCAGCATCAGTTTCATCATTTACAATCTGAATAGTAAACTTTATACTATCAATTTCAGGAAAATCAGCATCAACTTGACGTGTTTGTACATTTCCTTGGAATCCAGAGGTTCCTAGATTAGTTCCCCCAGTGAAACTACCTCCACGTGTAGTTCCTCCCTTCGAGGCTCCTCGATACTGGACATCATCGTTTACACTGCCTCTAGCTACTATAGTTTTTCTCATAACTTTTTTATGAATAGTAATTGTTCCTTGAAAAATATTTGACAAATTATTAGATTCATCTGCTAGGCCTGATTCAACTTCTGCTTTTGGGGGTGCTATAAAGAAGAATTGTTCCCCTTCTACACCTGTTTCATAACCGCATACTTCTGTCATACTAGGATCTCTATTAGAATATTGGGAAAATGGAATTATAGGAATATAGAAATCAGTCCTTCCACTTTGATTTTTAATCTTAACAACTCTTCCATCTTTAGTTTCTATTTTCCCAAATTTATAGTACAAATCTGTCTCCAAAGGCATATCTGGTTTAGCCTTTACTATAAATTGCCAACGTTGGTGAGTTGGTATACGTGCTCTAAGTACATTAGCTTTTGCCGCACTCTTATCAGCATCTGAAATTCCTAATGTTGTTGGTGTCCAATTACGGTTATCTTTGTCAATAAGATTTACATTTAGTTCAAGAGCTCCAGATACAGTACGGCAAAGTGTTGGATCGTATCCTGAAAATTCTAGTGGAATACATCTACGTTCTCCTATGTATGATTTGCATTTCTTTGTAGGAGTATCACACACTAAATTACATTTAATTCTGGGATGCTCATCGTCTTCTATAGACCATACTTCACTTGACTTGAATGCGTTTTCCCCGCACCACTGACAAAAAGACATAAAATTAGGATTTAGTCTTTCTCCAGAATGATCATAAACACCGTACCATTTAGCAGATCTATCGGTTCTCTGGGTTCCTAAGCATGCTCTAAGAGATCCATCACTTGCTCTGTCAAATGGAGTGAATACCGAAGTATCCGCGCCTTGATTGAAAAACGTGCTTGTTGATTTAGACATTTTCTAAAAAAAAAATAATATAAAAACTTCAATTTTTAAAGTTTCTCATATTAGTTCAAAAATATAATATGATCATTTTCTATTTTAGATAAAGATCCCATACTGTAAAAATCATTCGGAGCTCTTTTTATATTACTCATTTTAGATATTAAAACATTTAGTACCCCCATATGTGTGCACACCAAAATATTTTTTTTTGAATGGATATATTCTTTTAGTACATTATTTACAAAATTTTCAACACGTTGGGTGATAGATAATAAATTTTCTTGATATTTAAGTGTATTTGGTTTTAAGGTAGAATTATAATTTTGATTTACATTAAAATTTATCTCTTCTTCTAAACTTAATTCTGCTTTTGATTTTTTAATAAAATTTTTATCAAAAAAAAATTCCTGTAAACCATAATCTACATTAACAATTTTACCACTTTCTTGTGTAAAAGGTTTAATTGTTTGAAGGCATCTAATAAAAGGAGAACAATATATTTCAGAAATATTAAGTTCTAGTAAAAGTTTTTTTAACGATGTTTTGGCTCGGTGTTTTCCTAATTTTGATAATTCAATATAAAACGTGCTGTCTTCCAATGGCCTATCTTCATGTCTTAAATAATAAATAGTCATAATGTCTTACTATATTCTTTTTTTAAATAATTTAATAATTTAATATTATACATTATAATTCAATATGGTAATATTAGAATATTTATTAGTAAAGCTTCTAAAAAAATAAAAGTTTATAAACATTAATAATATCAATTCTATTTCTATAATTCTTATAGTTTGTCTTAGATTATGTTTTTTTGGAGTTTCCCCAATAAAACCAAAAAGATTGAATAAATCCATATATTATGTGGTTTTTTTATCTTAAATTAAAAATATAATATATTATTATGAGCTTTACAAAAATAAATGACGCTAAATTATTAGACCCTGTTCCATATCCATTATGGGATCCCCAAGGAAATATGAGCGCAATTTATACTCCTGAACAGGCAGCAACAGTTTGTAATAGAATGGGGGCGTGGTGCACTGGTTATTATTCAGACAAATCTAAAAAAAAATTTCATTTAACAAAAGGAAATAAATGGAAGACAAAAAAAGATTATACTAGTTGGGCAAAATTTCCAGATAGAATGAGTCAGAGTAAAAGTAAAAAGGAGAATCATTCGGATAATTCTCTAAAAAAAGTTACCAAAAAGTTTCCTAGCGACGCAGATTTGAAACAGGTTGCGAAAAGTATTATTTTTAATACCGACTTGAGTAAAACTACAAAAAGAATGGTGATAAGTAATGTATCTGACTACTTCGGTGGCATTGATCTAACTGAAAAGAAACAGTTCCTCAAATCTGTAATAAAATCTGAATTAGAACAACGGCGTTTAATAGAGGAAAATCCACGGCTGCACTTTGCTCGTCATAATTCTAGAAATAACGGTCAATTAAATGAAAAGAAAAGTAAAAAGTCAGTTATCAATCGAAAGAATACTATTAAAAAAGCAAAAATGAATAATCCGTCGGGTCCCCCCTCACTACCACCGCCAAAAATATCAAGAGAAAATGAAGATGTAAATAATTCAGAGGTTTCAGTTAATTCTAGTATTGGTATTGATGAAATTCATAAATCATTATCAAAAATTAATAATTTATATAGTAAAATAGATATTAAACCTAAATCATTTGATCTTGTTGTAGGAAATGTTCAAAGTGGTAAAACTAAAGTTATTATTTCACATGTTTTTAAATCATTACAACAAGATCCTAATATGATAGTTTTTATAATTACAAGAGTGTCTTTAGCCGATTCATTACAAATGAGAGATAGAATTAGTATATTTAATAAAGAAAATATACATAATCCTAGATATTTTATCAATGCAGAAGATATTAATAAAATCAAACCTAGAGATATACCCGAAAAAAGAGTTATGGTTTCTTTAGGGAATAAAACACGTCTACAAAAATGTTTAGATTTGATAAACCACGAAAAGATCACAAAATTTTGTATTTGTATCGATGAACAGGATTTAGTAGCATCCGACACCACTAAAGCAGAAGGGGTATTATCTAATATTCTAAAACACGAAAAAATGCATCATATTTTGGCAGTCACCGCTACTCCTTTAGCAACATATATGAGTTTTAATAAGAAACCCCATGTTAATCGAATTTTTAAGTTAGAAAAACCACTTAATTATGTAGGTTTACTCGAAGATAAAGTTTCTAATCCTAAATTAAAGTTTATGGAAGCTGCTCCCGTGAATAGAAGTAGAAGAACATATGATGAAGCAACTGATTTATCAAATATAACTAGAATGTTATCAGCGTGTGATATTGTAAGACCCTTTTGTATTTCGTTGATTTTATCAGCAGTGAAGAATGACGATCAGAAAGATTTAATTATAAAAGTAATACAACGTCATCCTGATTGGGTAGGTTTAGTATATAATCAGAATAATGTTGAGATTATTGGATCTCAAAATATAGATTCTACGGGTAGGGTGATTAAACAAATTGTTGTTAAAGACGGACCTGATCCCGAAAATCCGGAAAGTAGCGAAGAAAAAGGATCATTATCCAGAGCATTAACAATTTTAAGAACGAAAGGAATAAAAAATATAGTAATGGCTGCCGGGAAAAAGGCAGATAGAGGAATTAGTTTTACTGATAGTGCTTTTAAATATCATTTGACATCAATATATATTAGACAATCGGAAAAAATAACATTACATTGCGAATCTCTTATACAAAAATTACGTATACTGGGAATATATCAAGATGAATTTACTCCTAGAATGAAAGACATTCCTCTCTTATTATGGACTACTTCCAAATTATATAGTAATTTAAAAAGATGTCAACTTATTACCGATGAATATACAGATAAATTAGCAGAAACCACAAATATCAAAAGTACAATAGATGATATGAATAGTATATTTCAAGAAATAGTAAAAATTCAGGAGGATGTTCCCGATGTACCTCTAAGTAAAAAAAGATATCAAGAATTAGTAAATTGGAAACCATATGAAGAAGTATTGAATCAAGCAAGTGAAATAGATGGAATTTCTTATAATAGATATACTAGAGGATGGCATTTAGGATATATGGGAAGTAATAGTATTAGGAAGCCACATTTTGAATTATGTAATAATAGATGCGAATTTTATGAAGAGCAAGTAGATTTTATAATAAATAAATTACATGAAAGAATGCCCGAAAAATGGCCATTAGATATGAGTAGACGTCATCAACTTACTTGGTACATACCTAACATACCGAAATCTGATTTTATTGTTGAAGACGGAGGAGCGTCAGGCTACAAGAACGAAACTTTAATAGATGAATACGTAAGTAGTATAGATTTACAAACAAGCTCAAGACAATTTCAACAGATGGAAAATCAGGGACTAAATATTAAAGATATATTTCCTAATAAAAAAAAATATAGAAAATCATACAAAGAAGATGCTTATGACTATATAGGAAATCCATATGAACAGATAGTTAGAGAAGATATAAGAAGAAAAGATGGTAAAAAAAGAACAACTGATACATATGAAGATAGATCTGAAAACTATTATCATTATAAAAAATCACCCCTCAGGATTAGATATGATTATCCTTTACCTAACCCAGATGAAATAGCAGGAACAGTGCCACGAGAAAATTGTCCATTAGTAATAGATATAAAATATCCAGTTAATTTTACATTAGGAAATGCTAAAATAGATTCAGGTATAAATACAGGTGATATAATATGGTGGCACAATTTATATGGTGTAGTATTTGTAGATAGAGTGCATCCAGATTCCATAAATGATTATAAGGAATGGGCCGATAAATCTAAACTAATTTTACAGCTAAAAGATACGGAAAGTCCATCTTTACGTCCAAATACAAATATATCTTCTAGAACTTCTGCTAGAAAAGGAGGTTTAGACCTAGATTTAGAAATGATTAGATTGTTGGAATTACATAAACAATTCAAAGGAATGAGTTCGAATGATTCTCATAAATATTTTAGAGAAAATCCCAAAAAATTAGCAGAATATCATCAATTGAGAAATAAAAGGTGGCCCGATAGTTTAAACCCAGCATTAGAACTAATAGATACTTTAAGAGGTGCTTTGAAAGTCATTAATACTTGGAAAATTATAGATATGGGATGTGGAAATGCTGTCATAGCAAATGAATTAAAAGAATTAGATATAAAATCTATAGATCATATTAAATTAAATTCTAAAGTTTCTGTGGCAAATATGAAAGATACTAAAGAACCTACAAATTATTATAGTATAGTTATCTTCTGTTTATCACTATCATGGGGTGGCGAAGAAGAAGATTATATTAAAGAGGCTGAAAGAATATGTAAGAGCGATCCACCTGGAGGATACATATGGATAATAGAGCCTATTAAAAGAAAAGAAAAATTAGAAGAACTAATATCCAAATTTTCTAATATTAAAATCAAAGAAACGATTATAATTAAAGGTAGTGAGGGTAAAGATAAATTTATATGGTTTAAATTAAAACATCTTATTATTCCTGTATTGGCAGATATATAGTAGGTAATAATGTCTTCGCTAATAACAGTTTGATATGGTAGAGTTTCTGGATATGTAATTTAATCTATATAACATATGTTGTTCACGACAATTATAGTTATAAACAGGAATAACTCTTCTCCTAAAAAAAGAATTCCAACTAAAAATAGCGTAATTCCTAAAAATATATTCAAACAATTTTTAGTATCAGATTGTCTAGTATCTTCAAAATATTTTTAGCGACTGTTTGAGTAATTCATTAATTTTTTAGTTTAATTTATTAGTCTTTAAAATAAATTATTCAATTTTACAAAATGTATTTTAAAATAATAAAAAATACTATAAATTTTATTTAAACTGCGTTAAAAGCAGCATTTTCGGTAATTTGGCTTCTAGATTTTTCTTCTTTATCAGTTTTATAACAACAATATTTCTTTTTATGACAGTAATGATTGATATTTCCATAAAGCAAGCATATAATAATTAGCCCAATAGGAATCGAAAATACAAGAATCAAATTAAGTTTAAATTCTCGTTCCATATAAATACCTGTCAAATCTGAATCGTAAAAGCAAGGCAAGGTTTTATTAATATATTCTTCGTAAATGTTTTGTGCTGTTTTGAGATACTCATTAACATAGCGTATATCCTCTCCGTTAATACAAGTACTATTATGAAAAGTACAAGAACCTTCTAACTGATCGAAGTAATCTAGTTTCAAAAGTCTTTCTTCTCCGGAAATATTTGTAAAAAGTTTAATACAGGGAGACCAAGCATTACAATATTTACCACAATCACATTCAGCCCAATTTGCGTCATTGCTTAGTGTGGGTAGTGTTTTAGGATAATCTATTCTTTCTATAAAACATGTAGCTGGTTCAAAATTATCAAAATTAGCAAATGGAATAATTACTATTGGTAAAGAAATCATAAATAAAAGTGCAATAGCACTTCCACCGCAAACATTAAAACACGTAATACTGCTATTTTTGCTCATAGTTTCTAAGAAACGGTTGATTTATACACAAAAAAAAATAATAAAATTTATTCAATTTTATTTACATTTAAAAAGATAATTAAGTACTAAGACCTATTCTATAATTTTTCTTTATTTTCTTATTAAAACAATAATTTTTTAAGTAATAAATTTTGATTATTCTAAACATTTTACTTTAGCTGCCTTACAATATTCTTCGTATAAATCAATCCACGATTCTTCTATATCGCGGGCGGTTAATCCTCCTCTCACTCCAATCTCATTGAAAACATCCCCATATCTAAATTTTCCGTAAGATATTAACATCTTTTTTAGATTTGTAGAATTATAACTATTAATTTTTTTTTGTACAGGAGTTGCTACACTAGCATATAATTCCATAATTAACCTTAATACATCAATTTTAGCAAATCTAGCATTAAGTTTTAAAGATGATCTATCAAAGTCTAATAAAATAACTCTTATACCAGAAGGATATTTAGTATCATTGATATATCCCAAATTAAACCAAACTAAATCTCCATGTATAAGTTTTTTTGTTCTTATATATTCTAATAAAGAAGTTATTTGCTCAGCAATATCTTCCAAAATAGATTTACTTTTTGATTCCATTAACCACTTATCCATTTCTCCATCTAATTTTTCCATAACAATTGAATAGCATTTTTGTCTACCAATTGTGAAATAACATTCATCTATAATTTTGGGGGCAAATGGGGCAGCCGCTTTTTGAAAAGAACTTTCTTTTTTTATGGTTTTTTCGTGTGTCGGATTATCTATAAATTGAATTTTTATGGCAGCACAAACTTTAGCACAACTGGTGCAAGTAGATTCGCAAACAGCAAATACGGTTCCTACTGATCCTATACCTAATAATTTAGTTATATACCAATCTTCTAAACAACCTTCTTCGTTTATTTGATCTATAAGATATTGACATATATCTTTTTCCTTTTTATTAATTTTTAATTTACTTACTATTTTTTTTTTTTGTTCTTTAGTGATATTACAACTCATTAGTAATATTTATTTAGATTTTCTTTGAAACATTATTTCCTTATTAATATAATACAAAAATTGACTTTTAAATTAACATTTGATTATTGTAAAATGAACGATACTAACATTATCAACATTGCTCTAGTAGGGGCAGTTAGTGTAGGTAAAAGTACTTTACTAAATGCCATTTTTGGCAGGTCATATTCTGATTGTAAGATCAAAAGAACAACAATGACTCCTCAGGTTTATTGTGAATATAATAAAGTTTCGAAAAAAGAAGACTCTAAAATTTTGACTAAAAATAGGGAAATAAACCAAAATCTTATTAAAAAAACAGAGAATCAGGAAGAAATTATAGAATCTGATATTCAGGAAGTTAAACATTTTGTTCCAAGAATTCTAAGTTTAACAGAATTAATAGGTAACACCTATCTAAATATTTATGATATTCCGGGTCTCAATGATGCCAGAACGCATAAATTATATTTTCAATATTTAGAAAATAACTTCTACAAATTTGATATTATCATATTTGTAGTTGATATATATTCGGCACTTAATACTAGTGATGAGATAGATATTTTAACAAAAATTATTGAGGGATGTAAAAGCAATTCTGGTAATCATGACATTCATAATAAACTTATTATAGTTCCTAATAAATGCGATGATATGACTATAAATTCTTCTCAAAATTTAATTTTAGAAGAAGAACTGGATGAAATGTTAACACAGATCAAAACTCAGGTTAGACAAAAGATTAATGAAATTTATCCTGAATTAGAATATAATATTACTCCATTAAGTTCAGAACATAGTTATATTTATCGCAGTTTGTCATTAAATCCAGATATTGATATAGATATAAAATTTATAGATATGCTTGGATCGCTAGAATATGGAAGAACTCGGTGGAATAAATTACTGGAGGAAAAAAAAAGGAAAAAAGCTATAGAAGTAGCAAAAGATAATGGAGATGCTTTGTTTATAACCGGGTTTACGGGATTTCTAAAAATCTTAACAAGTTATTTAACTAAAAATAATCAGTATAGATTTATTACAAATCATATCAATTATGATTTACAACAACTATTAGATAAGAGGCCGCCAGGTGTGAAACGCCGTGGTTTTAAACAATCTATTGGATTGTTTAATAAATATTTTATCAAATGTAATGAAATTGATAAAAAAAAAATGATTCATGACGGTTCAAGTGAACCGACTATGAAATATTTTGAAAAATATTTTGGGGAATTTATTGAAAGATACAAACAAAATACAGTAGAAGACTATGTAGAGTACCATGATAATAATACTAAATTCAGATGTAATACATGTTTAGATGTTCATTTCAAATCCGACGAAGATGGTTCATTAATATGTTTATCATGTGAAATACATAAAGAACATAAAGAATATGATGAAACGTCATTTAGGGTTCGTGTTCCTACAACAAAATATCATTGTAGTATTAAAGATAAAAGTTATATTGATAATTTAGAAAGAATAATTAGGACATTAAAAAAATATTCAGAAAGTTTATTTGAATATAAATTTATTTTAAATTTAATAAAAGATTTAGATTTTGCCTTAGTATCATTTTATTCGGATCAACTTAATCTAAAAATGACTTCCGTTCCTCCTCGATACCTAGAAATTTACGATGTTGAATTAGCTTATAAATATTTATTAGAATTGAATACATATCGTCGTCCTAGTAATAAAAATATACAATATTTTATTACAAATGGTAATATGATTAATTGCACTCCTCAAAAAATAATAGAATATCTTGAAAGTTTGGAAGAACTTAAATTAATTAATAGAAAAGAAAAAATATCTTATCTACTTAAAATTATAAATAGTATTTATTCAAGAATCCGGTCAACAATTAAAGACTCTAACATTCAGGCTACTTGGTATCCTCCTCCTAAAAGTACTAAAGAAGCCAGAACTTCCTATATTTATTACTCTGAAAAGTTTTGGTCAAAATTTGTAATAAATTATGATAACTATGATCATTTAGTAGATATTATATGTTTTACCGTAAAATTTAATCTTGTTAATGAATTAAGATTATGTTTGGATGAGGGAAAGGGAAGGGGAGGAATTAATGAAAAAGATACTTTAATTTTAGAGAATTACTTTCTTAAAAATTTTATTAATTAAATTTTAGTATTATAATCTTTTAATTGTTTTAAGTTGATCTTTTAATATTTTTTCAAATAAACTATTATTTTTTTTAATATATTTCGTAAATATTGTTTTGGCATCTTTAAAAGTTAAATCTCCCAATGGTCGTTTATTAGTAATACTATATAAGTTTAAATACATAGTATCTGCGCCCATATCAGAATGTTTACTTGTGCCTATTTTTTTTTTTCTTCTTTGTTTAGACCTTTTTATTATTCTATAAATAGAAATTATTTTTATCAACACTGATAAATCTTTCATAAAATTTTTAAAATTACCTTCTTATTAGTTATTTTAAATTTTACTCTAATTATTAATTGATAATATAATATGTTAGTAAAGTATTATTTTTGGAGTTATGATAATATCGGATTGTTGGTAGTTAAGTACTATATTTATAAAGTATTAGACTAAATACTGATTTAAGTTATCTAATCCTCTACAATTATCCTGAAATTTTCTAGCAAACATACTTTTTGAAGCAAGTAAGTAATTTAATTCATCTTTACATATATATTCATATTGATTAGGTGTAGTTTTTGTTAATTTAGAGTTATTAAATGTTTTATAGTTTTTCATATCAGTCCACCCTGTAAAAATAATTGCATTAGCAGATACATTAGAAGTTAATATTAATTCATGTTTTAAATTAAAATGGTGTAGTAGTGTTATAAAAATAATTTCATCTGGAGTTGCTTTAATATCATTAAACCATAACATAATATTATTTTGATTAGCAATAAATAAATTTGCATGTTTACGAGAAATGATAGAAGGCATCGCAGCTTTTTTAATATTTTCTTTTTTTACATACTTTAGTAGAGAATCTATTTTAGTTTCTAATTGACAATCTGGTGATATATTGTAATAAGATTTATTTATATTTAAATTATTATAAATGTAATTAAATGATTTTATAGGTATACACGACTGTGATAACCATATGAAATGTTTATTATCTGGATCTTTTAAAGCAATTTTTAATATTTCTAATTGTGCTAAAACAATAGATACACATCCCCAGCAAGTATCAATTGTATTTTTAATTTTATATTTTTCAAAATATTGCAGCGGTTTATTTATTTTATAATGTATGTATATATTGTATTTGTTTTTATCTATACCTTTAATGTAATCATACCATAATTTTTCATTATTTATTTTATCATAAATTAAAAAACAAAACGCTATTTTTTTAAAATTTCCACCTTTTTGTTTTTTAGATCGTTTTTTAAAATTTCCACCTTTTTGTTTTTTAGATCGTTTTTTAAAATTTATTTTGGTTTTATTTTTATTCCCATTTCTATTAAATTTTACACTTTTTTTCAACATTTTTAACATAATATTATACTTTTATTTTAATTTAATAAAAAATATAATACTATGAAAACTTTGAAAAAAATAATAGAAAATATAATAGACGCACTAAATATAAATTAAAAGGAGTAATTATTCAAATATTACTTTTTCTCTTTTAAGAATATTTATAAGATTTTGTCCTTCTACACTACAATTTTTTTAAAAATTTTTCTTCCAAACAAACATTTACTTTCTTTTAGTAAATATCCTCACAATTATAAATAAAATTTAATTTACTATCTAAATATGCTTTAACAATTTTTCTTTTAGTTAATGCTTTCATGTCAAAAAAGTATCCTTCAAGTAGCATTTTTTCTATGATTGTTCTAAGTTTTTGTTTGTTGTCAATGTTTTCATAATTGTTGCTGATAATGAATTTATTAATTTCGTGTAATGCTGATTTAGAGTTGTTAATATATTTGAAATTATATTTAATTTGTTTATTATTTTTTAGTAAGTTCGTTAACTTCACTATTTTTATCAATAACACTATTTTACTCAATTTCATCATTTTTTTTTTTAGTAATTTCGTTAATTTCACTATTTTTGTCAATAACACTATTGTTTTTAGTGAGTTCATTATTTTCGTCAATCTCTTCAAATTTACATTCTATATATCCATCTGAATCAGAATAGTATTTACCACATATTATTTCAAAAATTTGCGAATCATCAATATACATTTTTTTATTTAATGAATCCAGAACAAATTTGACAAAATTATCAATATCTCTTTTAGATGTATTAAATTCCGAAATACCTTTTTTTAATATGTTACTAAATTTTCCAGTTCTATAGTGAGATTTTGGACGTTTTTCATAAAATCTTAATTCTGCTTTTATAGGTTTATCAAGCGGAGCTTTAGGTAAATATTTAGCCATTTTAGAGACAAATTCTGATTTTTCTTTTGAACTAGGGTCATATGTATGTTGGCCAAATTTAGAATGACGATGCCTTTTTAAACTAGTTGGCGGATAATGAGCTGTGAATTCAATAGTAGTCATATTCTATAAAGTAAAAATTATTTCTTAAATAGGTTTTTAATTTTAAAAAATAATTTATATACAACTTAATCATAATTTTGTTTATTGTATCAGTGCATTATCTATAAATTTTTTAAGAGATATGATTAGATCATTATAATATTTGGATATAAATTCAGGTGCTCTATTTGTAAATAAAGGACCTTTTATATATTTATCTTTATAAATAACTACATCTCTAATCTGCTGTTTCATTTTTAATTTTTCTCCTAAATTACAAAAGCAATATTTATTGGAATTAATTATATTTTTTTCAGGTAAATTATATCCCCAATAAATAGGAATTGTTCCTCCTTCAAAAGCTTGGAATATTTTTTCAGTACAGTATCCTTAAGAACTTGAATTTTCAGGACAAACATTATATGTACTGTCAGATAAAAAGCTATTTTTATTCTCCACATTATAACCTATATTATTTTTAAATTGTCCTCCATAATACATTTTTCCATATTTTTTTAATTCATTTGTTATTTGAGATCTTTGTCCTTCTCTATCATGTCTCGATACCAATGTAGCAAATTTTGTTTTTTCTTTTTTTAAGTTTTTTCATATTTATTTTGTAAATAGTCTAATAAGTTATGTTGTTTTTTATAGTTATAAAAACCAATAAAAACATAACCATAATGGAAATTTTATATATTTTTTTTCAATATTTGTTTCCTTAAAATCTATAATTAAATCAAACGTATCTTGTAGAAATTCATCACTAAACATAGGAAATCTTTTTAAATTTTCACCATTAAAAAATATTTTACTATTAGATTTAATATTTTTAATTTCCGAAGTCCTATGATTAAATGAACCATTGCTTCCAACAAATAAAATATCATGGGAATCCCTATAATTTACAAAAATTAAATTTTTATATAAATTAGTTTTTATAAAATTTGACAAGTATTTTTCATCATCATCTTCTTTCCAAAAATTGATATAGAATATCTTTAAACTTCGGCCACCCTTATGTACTAATTTAATTTTTAATTTTTTTTTTTTACTTTTATATTTTTTTTATATTTTTAGGGTTTTGTATTTATTCATTGTTATTACCTAAGAAATTATTTTATTATGTATTTATCACCTACAATTTATACTAATTCTTTAATTAGAGCCTAAAGATTATATTTCTTAAATATAAGGAATGTCAAATGATAATATTTTCAAAAGTTTAAACAACTTAATTCAAGATCTAAATAAAGAAACTTATAACCTTATTCTATCCATAGGGGGGGATTATAATTTAAATAGTAATATTACCACCTTATATAGGAGGATGATACAAAATTTTGATAATAATAATAATACTATATTAATATTGTTTTCTGAATTGAAATCAGAAGATTTTCCACTGGAAATTCAGAATGATTTTAAATATACGGAAGAATTAAAAAAAAAAGACAAAGGATATTTAGTTTACAATATGAAAGAATTAAATAGGTTCAAAAAATCAAAGTTTCTAATTTATCTTATACCTTTTTATTTTCCTATAGAAAATTTGGATGATAACTTAGAAGACTTAACTACATACATTAGTGAAAGGCTATTAAAGGAGAGATCTGATGATCCTTACATAAGAGATATGTTAAGATTTTATCCAGAAACAGACTATTCTCTTAAAACTAAAATTAAATTAAATTGTTTTGGAACCAGAACAGTTGAAATACCAAAAATAGATATAAATTCCTACAAGTCATTTATAGGAAAAGATTTTATGAAATTATTAATACAATTATGTATTATAAATTTAAAAAGAGGAGCAAAAGTTAATTTGATTAATAATTTTATTTTTAATACACATCAACAATATCAATTTTGTGGTAATATTTTTCCAAGAGCAATTCGATTTTCTACTAATGCTAATATTTATTTGACTCAAATTCCATATTTTTATCCTTTTATTTCAATTTTATCAAATTATAAAAATTTTAGTTTAACAATAGGGGATAATTTAGAAAATTTTTTAGATAATTTTAAAGAGGTTTTAAATATAGTGTCTTATCCAAGATTTTTTGATATTAACTTAAGAGATAGGGAAAATTTAGATTGGTTAGAACATTTAAGTTTAAATAAAAGTAAAAAAGGTAAAAGTAATTTAATAACGAATAACACATATTTAGATTATGTTAGTATTACCCTAGAAAGAAACATTATAACTTCCTTAGGATCTGATGTATCTATTCCAGTTAATAGTTTTTCAACAGCAATAGGAAATAGATGGTTAGATAGTTATGCTGTAATTGTAGGTATTAATAATGTAATAAAAAAAATTGGTAATGATTTTTCATTTGAAATTATGAAAAAAAGTGTAGTATTAATTCCAGAACTTCAGTATGAAATATTACAAGGTAACTGGGATGTAATTAGAGAAAACTCTCTTGTAAATAACTCTTTTTATGTATTTATTCCTATAAATACAAATAGTATACATTGGTCATTATTAATTTTGGATTTAGATGAAAGAAGAGGATATCATTTTGATTCATTGAAAACTAATAAAAAAGTCAATATAAAAGATATAAGTAATTCTACAACTGCTTATCAAATTTTTAAATTAATATTTCCAATAAGTGATAATTTCTATAATATAGAATTGAATAATCAGTATAATAATTATGATTGTGGAGTATTTTTATTATATCATTTAGAAATATTATTTTATAAATCTTTATCTGATGGAGATGACTTTATTAGGTACATAAGAGAATATATATATAATCACAGGGATAGAACTGATTTAAAAATTGCTGAGTATAGAAGAGAAATTTATAGATTTATTGACTTTATTCAAATCAATAATTTAAATCAAAATGAATCCAAAGAATATTATAAAAAATCAAAGAAAAATAAAAAATCAAATAATGATGAAAAAAAAAATATAAGAAAAATAAAAAGCACAAAAATTATAAATAAAAGCATTTTCTAATATTTAAAATATTTCAAATTAGATTTTACTAATCTTAAATCTTTTAACCCTTGAAGATTTAAATATTCCAATATTTTTAAGGTCTTCTGTATAAAATTCTTCTAATATTACTCTTAAACCATAATTTTTATTTTCAGATTCCCTTTTTATATTAATAATTTTTAGATTACTATTAATATTTTTAACACACATACTTTTAAAAAAATCATCATTGGGAACATATCCAATACATTCATTATTAAATAACATTTGTATAGCATTACTATCATATTTATTTTCAGGTTCAGTATTTAATTGTAAATTACTATCATAATCAATATCTAATAAATTATTTTGATAATGCGAAATACCTGCTATAACAAATGATTCCTTAGGAAACTTTATTTTATTACTATGATACTGTATGCTAAAATGACCGTAATTAGACATATGTTCTATTTATTATAAATATTTAAATCAGGATACCTCCCACCAACAACAAGCATCGCACATAATTTCGTTTCTTCTATAATAATTACCATAGTGTTTAGCTCTAATATAATGTTCGGGACATAATTTAGTTTTATTACAGCAAGTGCATAATTTGAGTGGAATATTAAATGATATTATTTTAGTACATAATTCTCGTGGAATTTTCATTTTAAGTAATAATTTTTCAATTTCTAATAAGTTTTTGCTATCCTCATAACACTCATCGCATTTATAAAACTTTGTAGGCATTAATTGTTAAATATTTATTAGTCAAAAAATAATCAATTTTTAAGAAAAAAATTGAAGGATAATATTTCACTTTTAATTTTTTAAAAAAATAATGTATCTTTATTTGGTACTAACACTAGCATCGATACAATCTCAAAAAGCCAAATTTGGATTAGATGTATATCGACATAAATATGAAGTCGATTTATATAATGAAAACAATTATGATAAAATAGGTAGCCTTTTATCAAATATAAATGAGGCAAACCGCCTTATATTCGATGTATGTGAAACTATAGAACCTGAATCGGGATTATTAATGACTAATAGTAAACCATCATGTGAGTACAATATATCATATATTAATGATACTGAGATAATACTATCCGGTATAAGACCTATTTTGAGAAATTTTCTTAATTTGGAAAAAAAAAGACTATGCAACGAAGAAAAATTAGAGTGTGGAGAATTAACAATTATAGTCAAACTTATAGATTTAATCAATTCTGTTATAGTAATTGCGTTAAATAATAATAATACAATTGACTTGTGGAAAAATCTTGAAATAATTGATTTTAAAAATTTATTTAGTTTTTATATTAGTTCTATTACAAATATTGAAATTATTACCAACATTACATTATCTAAACAAAAAGCTAATTTAATCTTAGAACAAGCAAAAAGAAAGATTCAAGATGAACTGGATGAAAATTCTTTTAGTTTTTATAGTAATATGTTTTCATATTTTTTAGGAAAACCTATCAAACATAGTGTTATTTTTATAGGAAATTTAGTGGGATCTTTATTTGGAGAAGTTGTATCTTCAGGTTATCAGCAAATAGATCCATCTTTATCAACCGAAACAAAATTGTATTTATTTGGAGGAATAGTATCTTTAGTGATAATTAAAATTATTTTAGGGAAGATTATATAAATAGTTAAATAAATTTGAATACATATTTTTTTTTATATTTAATTATTAATGGGTTTAATATCAAGTTGTTTTAAAAAAAAAAAAAAGGAATGGATACTAGTATTAAATTTAATTGAAAATCCAAAATATATTTATATTGAAAACGATGAAATATACGATTCAAACTATTTTAATATTTTAAAAAATTTACTGAATGATAAAAATATTATAAAAGAAGAGGTAATTAACCAAGTAATTGGTAATTCAAGATATAAAGATCCTAGACTTTTAAGAGTGGCCAAGTTAATTAAGTTTGAAAATGAAAATCTTTATGATGGTCTACAATTTTTATCAACTATTTACCCAAAAGTTTATCAGTTATTAAATGGATACACTTATGGATATCACGGGTTTACAAAAATATATAAAAAAAATTATTTAGTTTCTTTTACTGATGATAGATTTTTTAAATTTAATATTGATACTGATAATGTATACTTTTTTAATCAAGAGTATAATATTAGAACACCAGTTGAGCACAATTGTATTAATAAACTATCATGGTGTAGTGATTCTGTGAAAAGTATAAACATGACTGATATTCCAAATAAATACTCAAAAAAAATAAATATAAAATTTAGTAATATTGATACGTGTATTAATTACATATTAAGAGATTTAGGTAATTATACTAAAGAAAACTATAATACATTGAATGATTTTATTAAGTTTATATTCAGACTTTGTAAAAAAACACATAAATTATTAGAATTTACATTTTGTGCTTATACTACAGAACATTATGTTATTAGAAATGGTAATATTCCAGATCTAATAGATAGTGAATGTGAAAAACAAAATTTTGTAAGTTGTGTTAATACTTTAGATTATTTTAAGGACGAAAAGGTATCATATATGAATATATTTGGTGATACTAATAGAAATTATAAACTCGTTGATTGTTATGAAAAGAATACCATTAGTAATTTTAATACAAAAAAAAATAAACTTATTAAATTCTACAATGATTATACTATATTTGATAAATATGATTTTAAATCAAATTTAAATAAATCAAACATAATTGAAAATTATACGCTTTCTTCACTTGATTGACTATAATTTGATTCATAAATATGGTTATTATGTATTCTATTTAACTGTGAGCTATTATAAAGTGGATTGTTAGTTCTTTTAACAATAGGGGGGACACAAATAGGATTATTTAATCTCGGTATATTTGTTAAAGGACGGGTTCCATAAATAGGATTATTTAATCCAGGTCTATTTGTTAATTGATCTGGATAAATTTTTTTCTTATTAGGTTTGTCAAGATTATGTATAACTACTAGTATTATTACAATAACAATAAGTATAATTCCAACCGGAATAAGTAAGAATAGCCACCATGTTGTATCATCCTCTGTATTTGTATTATGTATTGATACATTATTAGGTATATCAGTAGTTGTTTGAAAAACAGAAGTAGTACTCAATACATTAGGTTGACTAGTTGTAATATCAGTACTAGTTAAAGTTGTGCTAAGAGTACTAGTTAAAGTTGTGCTAAGAGTACTAGTTAAAGTTGTGCTTGGAGTACTAGTTGTTCTTGGAGTACTAGTTAAAGTTGTAGTATGTGTACTTGTTAATGTTGTACTTTCAATAGACTGAATATATAAACTACTACTTTTATTACTTTCCCCTTGTCTATTTACAAACTGCACTTCTATTTTATACGTTCTGCTATTTAATAAATTGTTGATATTATAGTTATTTCTGAATGGAGATAAATTATGGTATAAAACATTGTCAAGATATATATTTATGGAATCTACAATATCATAGATATTACTTTTGTTCCAATAAATATTTATAGAATTATTTTCAAGAATATTACCATCCAATATAGGTTTAGATGGGACTACTTTATCACAAATATCACGGATATAAGTGGACGGACAATTGGATACGCAAGTGTCAAAGAATTTAAAATTTTTACAGTATTGACATAATTTCGGACCTGGACCAAAGCACCCTATACATTCATTATGACAATCAGCGCATCCTACAGCATTATTATCAATATTTATTGGATGATCTGTAATATTTTCCCACAAAACTCTATCCGCATAACATAAACCTGTGTTAGCACCAACATTATGTTTTATAGCTACAGAATACCGATCAAGATACAATTCATTGCCTTCAATTCTCGCCAAGTTATTTAAACCTTTCAAATTACTAACAGTATGACTGTCAATTATGACAAGAAATCCATTTATTTGAGTGATATTACTGAGGGCAGTAAGATTTTCAATACTATATTCTCCATTGATAAATAAATTAGCATCTAAAATAGAACAATTATTCAATTGATCAAAATCTTGATAGTTATCTATAAAATATGTATCACTTGTACATATATTAGAATATGTAGTATGTACAAAACTTAATAGTGTTAAGAACCTCATTATTTAAGATTTTTTTTGGTTAAATATTTTTTTTCAATTTTCTTATTTATATTTTACTTAAAAATAATAAGTTAATTTGAACAATATGATATTGATTAAAACTTAAAGATATACTAAGGCTTTATTTTAATGAAGGCCATATTTTTAGTATTTTTATTCAATTTATTTAGTCTTGGTTCATCTAGATTTACACTTAATAGTAATAAATGTGAAATCCAACCAACCCAAGATGATTGTTTAAATATTTGGGGTTGTATGTGGTGTAATGAAACTATGACACAAAATGCAACGGATGGTAGTTGTAAAATAATTGATATTTGTCATCCTCCTAGTACAAATTCATCTTGTACAATTGTTAATTACGATTATGAACTAGAATGTTATCTATCAAGCCTAACTTTGAATATTCTAATATTTTGTGCCTTTTGGGCATCTATTTTTACTATGTTGTACTACACTAATCGTTTACTTATAGTAAATTCTATTACAAAAAGAGTTAGAGGAACTATTCTTAGTTTAATTTTTATATTATTATTTTTCCCAAGTTTATTTTTATACATTACTCCAACATTAGTATTTTACTATTGGCTTTTATCCTTGGGTTTCATTTCTATCACATATTGCGGTATAATAGAAACATACAAATATAAAAAAAATAATTATATTAGACTTTATAATGATGATGGTATTTAATTAATACTTAAATTATAATAAATAACAAAAATAATTTATTTAAATTATTTTTGTTAAATTTACATTTTAAACTAAAAAACTATTTCTTTACTTTCACAAATTGATTTTAAGTTTTGTTTATTATTGATAGAATTTATTATTTTTGGGGTTGAAACCGAAATGTCATCTTCTAAAAGAATTGGTGTTGAATACGATAATTCTTCCTTGTTATCAGAAATCTCATCTTTTAAAAAAAGTGGGTTTGAATACGATGATTCATCTTGGCTATAAGTAATTTCATCTTTTACCAAAATTGGGTTTGAAACCGAAAATTCATCTTCTACTAAAATTGAGTTTGAAGAATCTGATTCTTCTACACCAGATGAATCTGAATCATTCTCTAATTGTTCTTCTTTGTCGAAAGTTAAGTCATCGTCAAATATCTCCTTCGGAGGATTGGTATATTTTAAAACAGATATTGAGTCATTTTCAACTTTCTCTTTTGAAGTATTAGAATTATTGTTAGCTATAGAAATTGAAATATTTTCTAATAGTTTATTTGTGGAATCTTCTAAATCAGTTTTTAATTCAGAATTATTTTTAGTATTTAAATCTACGGTTTTATTTTCAATTTGAGACGAGTCTTGTTCATCTTCATCAACATTATTTAAAAAATCTTCTATTTCTTGTGGTAAATCTGTTGTTAATGTTTTCATATAACTTTCTATTCCGATATAAGTTGCTACAACCAATACAAAACCAGCACTATACTTTAAAACATTTTTTAACATATCAATTGCCATAATATTTATTATTTAGATATTCTTATGTAAGTTAATAAAATCTATAAATTTTAAATGGATTATTTATTAGTAAATAAACAAATGATATTGTAAATAAAAATAGTAGATTATCTTTTGGTATATTTTTATTATAATTATAAATAAAAAATGACAATGGTATGTGGTGTCCGAATAAGTCAAAAAATCTTACATATTTTTTATTTTTTATTTCAAAATTTATTACTGGAATAACATATTTTTTAGGATGTACATAAGTTAAAATTATACCCGCGATTGAAATTATTATTAATAGTAATAATATTGAAAATTGATATTGTCTCAAATATCCTAAATAATAAAGCATCTGTATTACCAGTCCCCAAATAGTAAAAAAATTAAAAACAGAAGTTTTACCAATATCAAATATTTTACTTACCCATAAATTAGTTAAAGTTCTTAATAGTTTGGACATATATAATAACTAAAGATAATTTTGGTTTATATTAGTTTATGAAATTTTCTAGTTATATCAAATTCTTTATATTTTATTTTTAATCTTTCATAAATGGATTTTATCAAAGAATCTTGATCAATCTCATTTGATAATTTTAATTTTATTAGATAAAAAATTTCAGATGTAATATAATCTGTTTCTAAAATATTTAACTTATGAGCATTGAAATCAATGTAAAAATCAATAATATCATTATTATTCATATTTATATGTGATAAATAGTTTTTAAATTTTTATTTAAATGGTTGTAAAATTTCGATATTTATTTAGGGTCAAAAATTACAACTACCATCTTATGATCAGAACCTCGTACAATTTTACCAGGTCCTCTTTTGCTTTTTCTAAAGTCTGTTATATGTTTTAATTTTAATTGATTGTTTCTTGCTGAACCACCAATTCTATTACTAAATTTGAAGTATTTGAATCCTGCTTTAGCAATTGCTTCTTCATAAATTTCATCAAATGGTCCAAAAGGATGTCCTCTATCACCTGATTCATTTTGCGGGTCTCCCGCATCGAAAACTTTCTGGTCAATTTTTTTAAAACGTTGCATATCAGTTATAAACACGTGATCAATATTTCTTTCTTGGGAGAAGTCTCCGTTAAGTCCTGTAAAGAGATATGGGGGTAAATGACAATGGCTATTGTACCAATCGGATTTGATTCTTGTAGTAATTTTTGGCCAAGCAGTTTTGTCATCGTATTCGTCAGATGCGCTATATTCATAAGCCATTAAATCTTGTCTACCTTCGCTTTTTGCTGCCGGTCCTTCAAGATTAAAATCTCCCATAACAACAAGAATTGTATCTTTTTTAGATTTTGAGGGATGATTCTGTTTTGAAATTTTTTCTATTTCTGATACTAATTTTGTTCTAAAATCGCTAGAAGAGTTAAAATGTGCTGATACAACCCAAAGTGGGTTATTTTTTTTATCCTCTACTGGAATGAAAACAGCCCCTTTGGAAGTTCCTCCAAAATCATTATATTCAGTGTATATAGCTTCATCCGTCCACACTTTTTTAAATTTATTAGTTTTTTTTACTAAAATACTAGGTCCTCCTCCAGATTGTTTTTCAGGAATAATTACATCTAAATTATCTAATCTATCATACAAAGACAATATTTTCTCGGCCTTACTATTAAATTCAGTTTCAAAAAATCCTACATCGCATTCTTGGAGACAAACTATATCAGAATTTGATTTTAAAATATCTTCAGATACAAGTTTGTATCTCTCTTTCGTTTGTTCAGGAGATTCGTAAGTTTTAAGTTTTTCGCCGTCTGAATCAATCCAATAGTCAATTACATCTTCTTTACCTTTTTGTTCTTTAAATTTAAACCAGTTTTCATCACCTTCTGCGTGTATATCAGGTATGTTTCTATGACATCTCCAATTGTAATGGGTATTACCTCTTGCTAATATATTATAGGTAGAAATTATAAATTGTTCATCTTCTCCTCCTCCCTTAAGTTTATGTTTACTGTTTTTTCTTTTTTTTTTATTGGATTTTTTAGATTTTTTCTTTTTTGATTTTTTCTTTTTTTTTTTTTATCCTCCTATTTTTGCGTAAATATCTGGACCTGAAAGAGAATTTACTTTAGCGTAATTTGTTAAATCATTTGCTTTAAAATTATTAGCTGATGTATATTTAACTGGATGATTATTCATGTATATATTTAAGCAATAAATTAATTATTCTAATAATAATTTTTTCTTATTATGTAAAATAGCGGGTCTATTCAAAAATTTATCTATTAAAAAATCAATTTCTTGATTCTCAAGCTCATAATGTTTGGAAATATCAATTATAAGATTTTTACCAACCGTATAATTTATATTTTCGATAAGTTCAAGAATAATCATTTTTGACAAAAAATATTACGTATAATTATCAATTTTTTGCACGTTTTCCGGTTTATAATATATATTAAAATTAGGAGTCTTTGTACATAATAAATCTACATTTTCTTTTTTAATATAGTCTTTAATCAAAAATCTACAAATATCTTTAGTATTCAAATTAATAATTTTATTATCTATTGTTTTATAATCATGTAATTTTAATGGATTATTTAAATTTGTACCAATTAAAATTAATCCTATTAAATTGTAATTAACGACATATTTTTTAAGTTTTTCGTAATATTCATCAAGTCCATTTTGATGAAGAAGATTGATTTCCCCAAAAAATTTTTTAATTAATATATTTAATTCTTCGATATGACTATATCCCTCTACAAATCTTTCTTTTCTTTTAAAAACTAACATTGCTGCTTTTTCTTCTTCATTAGGAAATCCCCATGGATTATGCTGAAAATTTTCAAAACTTGGATAGCGATTCATAATAAATAAATGTTATTATTTTTAAATAAAATAATATTAATATTTACTAGAGTCTAAAATATTTAGACAAAGAAATAATGTGATATTTTTAAACAATATACATTTATTTTATGATTTTAATTAGTAATTTAATAAATTGTAATCATTTTTAAACATTTTATATATTTCGCTTTTTATTTCTTTTGAAATTGAACTAACAATATTAAAATAATTTAAGTTATTATTATTTTTATGTGGAATAACGATTTTATCTATATCATTATTAGTTAATTTCAAATGTTTAAAAAAAATTAACATTTCTTCATTATAATTTTCAAATTTTATGATGTAATCTATAATAAACTTACCATTAATCACTAATGCTTCTGTTTGTCCGCAATAAATATGATTGTATACTGAAAACGAATCCCAATATTTTTTAGGCAATTCTTTTTTCCACCTAATTTCATATGGTTTTTTGTTAGGATAAATTGGATTATTTATTAAAGATTCAATAGATTTTGTTTTAGTTATTTTATGATATTTCCATCCTGAAATAAATCTATTTAATGGATCTCTACTTATTAATATAAAATATGAATCTTTATAAATTTGAGGGAACTGTTTTATAAAAAAATTTATTTGATCATTTACTAAAAGTATTATATCACCAATATTAATATTTTGATTATTTTTTTCCAATTCTTCAAATGTATGATAGTTCACTTTGTTATTTGAAATTTGTTTTAGTATCTGTATGAAAGAAGTACCTCCTGTTTTGGCAGTTTTAATATAAACTAAAAATTTTTTATTATTTGGTATTATCATTATAAAATAATTATACTTTATTTTTTTATATATTTAAACATATAATGTTTCACTAAATTTATCATCTGTAAAGAGTCAAAATAAACATTATCGTATAATGAATATTTCAAAAGATGTTATAACATATGAATATAGATATTAAATGTGTAATTAGTGAAAGATGGGTCATATCAATAAAAAATATCAATAATTAGAGATCGGCTAAATACTAAATTTTGTTCCAAAAACAAGAAATTAAATAGATTTTTACAAGCTTAAGTCTCTTCATAACTTGTATCTAACCCATCTCCTATTTTTTTACCCAAAAAATTATTAGATTCATCATAAACATTATTTGTTTCAGATTCTAAAAAATATACTTCTCCATCTAATTCCCATTTAACTCTTATACTTACGTTATCTATATTTTCTTCAGTTATACTACTATTAATATTAAATTCGTCCTTCTTTAAAAATTTATTATGTAATTCTAAATAATTCCATTTTTTATAATTACATAATTCTTTTAACAAAAATTCATTTTGTTTATATAGAATATCATTGAATTGATTTACAAATGTTATAGGTACTTTAAGAGACATAATTTAAACCTAAACTTAAATAAAAATTATATTCAATTTTTTTTAAAGTATTTAATACTATTATTAACATAAATACCAATTCTTGTAGGATTTTCTATGTCATGTAAATAGACATTATTTTGATTGTCAACTAAATATTTTTCCCCATTAATTTCTCTTATTCGGGTTGCTACATATTCGCTAGAATCTAGATTACTCATTCTTTTTTTCCTTCCTCTGACACCCTTAGGTTTTTGTTCATAATTTTTATCATCAATTCTTCCATTTGGTAAACTCTTTTCATGACTTAAGCAATATTCTGTTGCATTTCTACGCGATCTTGTACATTGTTTACCATCTAGCTTTCTTCCCATACACATAAGTTCTTCGGGCAAGGATCTTCGTATTCTTTTTTTTATACCTAATATAGTACATATCTTGTTAATATCTGGTTTTAAGTTTTCAATATCATCAGATTTGATATTGTAAGTATTAGAAATTTTATTAAAACTTTTATCTATTTCATTATTCAAAACTTTTACAATTTCATTTGATAGTAGTGGATTAATTTTAGGTAGAGTAATGTTATTCATGGATCTTTATTAATAAATGAACTTGTAATATTTAAATCAATTTTATTTATTTTTGTATCTTCTTTAAGTCATTGTTGATTACATTGTATTTGTTCATCTTGTTCCTCATAATTATTATCATCAATATCATTATCATTATATCCTTCACTGCAAAATTCCATACCCCTTACATCATAATCTGATTGATTGTATTTCTGTGATTTAGATATCGGCAATATTTTTTTAATATATTGTCTTCTTTCACTGGATAATTGGACTGGAAATTTTATTTTAAATTCTATTATCATATCCCCATAACCACTACCAAACTTTGTAGGCATGCCCTCATTTCTAACTAACCGTTTACTATAAGGATCTATAATTGAATTTGTTCTTAAGAGTAGTTTTCGATTATCCAAATGTTCGACAACAAATTGAGTTCCGCACAGGGCATCACTTAATAATATATCCTTTTTATAAATTAGATTATCCCCAACTCTTTTAAAAAATTTGTGGGGCATGATTAAAATATGTAGTATTAGATCTCCTTGTATATCAGCATCAGGATCATGATGAGCTTCACCTTTTATAACCTGTTTAGATCCATCTTTAATACCTTTATCAAGTTTTACTTCTATAGTTTTATTTACAATTTTAACCCGTTTACCTAAACATTCTTCACATATGTCAGCGACATTAATAGTTTTTCCCCTACCATTACAACTAGTACATATTTCTTGAGACTGTTGAATCATGCCAGGGCCAATTTGTCTTATTCTCATGATTTTTCCAGTGCTATCACATGTTGTACATTTTTTTACGCTATCTTTATTCTTTGCCCCAATACCTGAACATTTTTTACAAATTTCTCTTTTTTTTAATTTGATATTTATAGGTTTCTCATTATAAATATCTTCAAGCGATACCTTTATTTGTTCTACTCTATCGGGCGATTTTTTCTGAGCTCGTTGAAATGATCCTCCAAATGGAGAAAAATCCCCAAATGGATTTCCACCTCCAAACAAATTTTCAAATATATCAAATGGAGACCCCCCACCCGAACCCATTTGTTTTACACCATCCATTCCGTAATTATTATACAGTTTTCTCTTCTCGGCATTTCCTAAAACATCGTAAGCTTGGGAAATTGTTTTAAATTTTTTTTCTGCTTCTTCCTTGTTATTTATATTTCTATCTGGGTGCCATTTCATTGCTAATTTTTTATAGGCTTTTTTGATTTCTGCTTCGGTACTATTTTTTGGCACACCTAATATTTTGTATAGATCAGAGTTTTCACTTGTCATTATTTAACTAATGTTTTTTCTTTTAAATAACTATAATATTTGTTTTTATACTCTATAAATAATTTATTTTTATCTATATTTATTTCGTATGGAAGTTTGGAGATAAATAAAATTACCTGTTGAATGTATATGTCTCTCATTTTTATTAATGATTTATCGTGAATATCAGTATCTAAATCATTAAATATAAATTCATCATCAGATATATTAAACAAGTCAAAACTTAATTTGCTCAAATTATAGATTTCATTCAATACAAAACTGTTAAGTGTTAAAATTCCTAAATGTGTTAGACTCTCTCCAAATTTTTTATATAAACTTTCATCTAATATTTTAGTTTTTTTTAGCATATTCGGAAATGAGAGAAATATATCAACTAAAAAAATACTCAGATCTACAAGAAAAATAATATAAAAAAAATTTTCATCATAAGATTCATGATTATTAGATAAAAAATATTTATAAAAAAATATTTGACTTTTCAAACATTCATCAAATATATAATTTGTGCAGTCATTTAACTTTATGTTTTTATCAATTTGATAATTTTTATATTTTTTTATAAATTTATCCATAAATACTACAAACTCTTAACTTTAACTTTTATTTTATTATTTAAATATTGAATTAAATTATCAAAAAAACTAGAATTTATACTTAGAATATTTAAATTTTTTTTAAAATTTTCAATTTCTTTGTTATAATATTGAAATGCTACCTTTTTACCATATTTTAATACATAATTCATAGGTTTTAGATCATTATTTTTATCTTGTTCTTCATCTTCAAAATCATCGCAAATTTGGAAAGCAATTGAAAAACTTTTAGATATTTCTTCTAAATATTCTAATTTACTAAAATCACCCCCTGAGAGAATATAAGATCCTATAAATGCTAATGAAAAAAATGGTTTTGTTTTTAAACTGAAATTTTTGTACATATCATTTTTGCATTCGTTTAAATCATAGAATTGTCCCAAAGATGCATATCTTGTTTCTAAACATAGTTTATTTATAAGATATTCAGTTATTTTTTCATTTTTATTTTTTATAGATTGATTCACTAAATTAAATGATTCCGAAATAAGAAAAGAGTATATCAAATTTGCCTTACATATACCATATTTATTGTGAACTGTCTTGCGCCCTCTTCGAAAATCATCATTATCCATAAAGGGCATATCATCAATTATTAAAGAAGCTGTATGTAAATATTCAATCGCTATTGAATATAAAAAAACGTCTTCATTAATATTGCCTAAGGACTGACTTATATCTAAAATAATTAATGGTCTTAATCTTTTCCCTCCAATTAAAGAATGTTCAACTATTTCTTTAATTTTAGGATTTTTAATTTTATTTAAATGATTAAATAATCTTGTATTAAATTGATTTCTCAATTCATCCATAGGTAGTAATATTATTTTTTTTTTAAATAAATAATTTAATATTAAAAATATTCTAAAATTTTATTATAATTAAATGCCATCATAACATAACTTGTTAGTAATATCTGAAAAATAAATAAAAATTTTTGCCAAAATATCGTCTTATTACTATCTTCTAGTTGGGTATTAATATTTTTAATTTTTTTGTTTAAACTATCGCATTGTTTTGTTAAATCATCTCTTTGTACTAAAAGATTATTAGCATAAGTCTCTTTTCTGTATTCTCTTGTTTCCGTTTCTTTTAATTCTTGTTTAAGATATTCGTGATCTTTTTTTAAACTAGATAGAGATTCAACTAAAGTTATGTTTTTACCTAATAGATCATTCATCATATTAAATTCGGGAGATCTATTAGTTTTTATTTGTCTTAAACTATTAAGTTCCGAATCTACTTCATCGCGTACTAATTGAGAAATATTATAATTATATTTTTTTTTTTTTTTTGCTGAATCTAATAAAATATCCGTCTCATCCGAATCATTTTGTATTTGTTTTCTTTTTCTTTCTTCAGATAATTCCTTTAGCATAATACTTGTATGATCATTTTGTTCGTCCATTTACTAATAAACTATATGTATTTTTAAATCAATTTTTTTTATAATAAATATCTTGAGTATATATAAATATGTTTAATGATTTATTAAAGTTTAAGATTGACAATATATTTGATAAAAAAATATCTAATAAAAGAAACAATAAAAGAAACAATAAAAGAATGAATAATTCAAAAAAATCAAAAAAAAAAGTTAGCAAAATAACTTCTCTTAAAAAAAAATGCACCTCTGAAAATATTGATGAAGAATGTTTCGATTGGATTAGAAAAAAAACAGATTTTTCGCAAGAAACACAAAATGCCCTTAATGTGATTAGTCTATGGAACCATAATGATAAAAATTTAGCTAAAGTTGTTGGAAGCGCCAGTTCAAAAATATTCGTTTATCCTGGAGATATTGATGCGATGCAAGAAATCAATATCAATTTTGATTCTTTCGAAGACCTAGATTCTTGCAAAAATTTTTTAGAAGATTCATTTATGAATTTATTTCATAGAGTCATGGCAGTAGGGCCTAAATGTGTATTTATAGATTTTAAATCCGGATATGATAAAAGATTTCATTTACCTTTTTATTGGCCTGGTGAGGACACAAAAAATATGAGAGATAAACCTTATTCTAAAAAGTTGTTCTTAAAACATATTCAAGGATTAAATAAAAAAGAAATAATTACTAATAAATTTTATAAATATATTTTCGATAAGTTGAACACCAATGATAAAAAAAAGGCTGAAGAACACATAATTTATATTAGAGAAACATTTAGAAATTTATCTACTATTAGATGGAATATTTATGATTTAACAACCCCCAAAGATCCTTATATAAAATGGCCATCGAATATTTTTATTAAAAATAAAATGGATTTAGACTTTGATATTATTCATGAAAAAGCAGAAAATAAAAAATTTAGACTAACTGAGTGTTTATTTTCAAAGCAAAGAGTCAAACTTGACGTTTTTTTCTACATTGATCAAAATTGGAAAGAATTAACAAATGTTTACATTATAAAAATAAAGGGAAAAAGTGGAGTACAAGAGATAACAGAAAATTTTGAAAAATATAGCTATTCATTAAGACAAGATATATCCAAATATCATAAAAAGAAGAATTATCTAAAAGTAGCTAAAAGATTATGGAGTCTAGCTAGATATGAATATAAAGAATCTCAAAAATCTAATAATTTGAGCGCGGATAAAAAAAATGCTATTCAACGTACACTAAAATTAAATAAAATTTATAAAACAAATGTAGCAGAGTTGGGACAAATATTAAGTGATTTGGAAGTACTTGACGAATTAATGAATCATATTAATAAAGAAGTAGCTCTAGGTGATAAGGAAAATGAAAGAAAGGGTTTTGTACATTTAAAACTTAATAAAATACCAAAAAATGTTAAAAATAGATGGTTTAAAAATCAAAATATTGAATCAATAGTTGACCCAAGTTCTACTTTAGATGTAGTATGGGCTACTTTAATAAATCAACTTATGATAAAAAAAAATCAGATTGCCGAGGTATTTGCTTCAACTGGTCTTAAGGAGAAAAATTTTAAAAAAGTAATAGATATATATTTTGAATTTATGGATAAAAAATGTAAACCATCCAAATATTTATGTAATACGAAACAAAGAATGAAAAATGATATAGAAAGGACCTCATACTTTGATTGGATCCATAACGATATTCAAGCAGGATTTACAAACTATAAAAGACCAGGAGTAGGATCAATGAAAAGAAATATGAGGCTCTATATAAATAATATAGGAACCACTGAATTCTCAAATACTCTACCTCCATGGGCTTCTAATATTTTTTGGCAAGATTATTGGAATACAGTACACAAAATGCATGATGAGCTTAAAAAATCTATTAGTCAGATTTCAAAAAAAATTATTGAAAAAGAATTAGGTTTAAATAATTTAGATAGCGAAATTATTTACTTAAAAACTCATTTATGATTTTAAATTTGAATTAAAAACAAGATACAAGCAATAAGTAAGAAATGAAAATAACAGATTATTTTGATTTATTACCAAATAAAATTAAATCAACTATAGAACATAAAAAACATTCTCTATCACCTGAAACTTCTTGGATTAAATATTTAGATTTACATAATGGATTAAAGTTAAATGATTCAGAGTTTGAAGAATTATGGAAATTACGACCTGTTGATGATCAATATATTAAAATTTTTAATAAAATGACAAAAATTCCTAGAAAACAACAAACATATGGTATATCATATTGTTTTTCCGGAGTATGTTTCGATGCTCTTCCTATACCTGACATAATAAAACCTTTTCTAGATTATGCCAACAAAATTGAACAAGGGTTTTTCAATATGGCATTGGTCAATTGGTATAATGATGGAGATGATTATATTGGCTTTCATTCAGATGACGAAAGTCAACTAATTAATAATTCCCCAATATATTGTTTCTCTTATGGGTGTCAAAGGGATTTCATATTGAAAAGTAAATATCTTAAAGATGAAAAATTAAAATTAACACTTGAAAATAATTCATTAGTTATTATGGGAGGTACATGTCAAAAAACACATCAACATTCTATTCCAAAAAGGAAAAATAAGACGCGAAGAATTAGTATAACACTAAGACAATTTAAATAACATAATAAGTAAAAGTGTTTGGACTTACATCTCTATTAATTAGACAAAATAATCTTAATACATCGTAATTATTTTGTAATATTTCTACTCCTCTTCCACTAGTACTTCCATTAACATTAAATAATTCGTTATTAGAATCAATTGGATCACTATTTTCTAACTGTAGTTCAGTATTATTATCAATTATATTTAGAAATATTTGATATGATGTTGATGTTCTTACTCCGGTTTTTCTTTTAAATGTTAATATTCTTCCATTAACATTATATGAATTACTTAAATTTATTGATACTCCAGTAGAAGGAGGATCAATGACATGTATTACTACATCGTTTTGAATAGTGTGTTGGGACTGACTTCCCGAATATACATACACATTTAATCCTAAAGATCCATTTATATCTAATGTAGATTGTGGCGCTTCTTCCCTTTCAAAATTTATACCAAGTTTAGGACTATCTTGTCCTTTATCAGTTATTTTCATCATAAAATTTTTAGGATTATTACCTTCATAATGAGTTGGAAATAAATTATTATTATTTTTATTATCATATATTAGCATATTATACCATAATTGAGATCCGCTAGATCTTATACCGCAATTAATTCTCAATTCCGGATTAATATTAGAATTCAAACTGTTATTCTCACTTGAATTCGGTGCTATGCTTGATAAATACATATAACCTTCAGGAGGAGTTTGGTGGAAATCAAGAGATAATGCTCCAGCATCAGTTCTATATTCACGACCATTATTGTCAATAGGTTCAACTCTTAATCCCGGAATTATGTATGTCTGCTGCATATCAGTCGTAGAACTAGTACTTGGTTGTATTTTTGGATAATATATATCTAAATCTGTTAGAGAACCATCTTGTAATCGTGAAACTGTAGTTGTTGTAGTAAATAAATGAGAACAAAACCGTGTTCCACTAGTAGGATTACCAGATCCTCCACTACCCCCGGTCGCTATACTAAGGGTATTAAAAGTGCTTGTTCCTGAATGTAAATCACTATCTGGATTTAAATCTAATTGACCAAGAAGTAAATTAGCAAAGTTATCAACATATAATGATCTTTTTACCTTTTGAACTAAATTAACTGTAGTATGATCAAAAAATTTAAAATATAATCCAGATTTTATTGTAGAGCTGCTATCAAAAACTGATTTCGATTCAATCTTAGAATTTATATTGTTATCTCCATACGAAAAACTTAATGATGAAGTATTTGTGCTACTTGTATTATTTATATTTAAATTTCCATAACTATTTCTTAAATCTAAATCTTCTGAAGAATCTGATGGATAGGAAGAATTTATATGAAGGTCTGTTTTGGGGGCATCAGTATTTATACCTATATGTTTAGTACTAGAAATGTATAATAGGGAACCTGCTGCCTCTGAATTATTATTTCTTGTACTTAGTTCGATACTTCCATAAATACTTGTATTTGATACATTTGAAATATTTTTATCTAATTTACCAGATATTCTTGAAAACTGATATTCGTTAAATCCTAAAGAATTAGAAATTCCGTAACCGAAAGATAATCTATTTTCATAAAAGGAATATTGGGATGACGATGAATTACTAAAATAAAGACTAGTCATTTTTATATTGGAATTATAAGCTCCTATCTTATCTCCTATAATTTGTAGGGAGGAAGAAGATTCGACATTATCTATATTTTCTCCGATAATTATACCATTTCTATTTATTTTCATTTTATTGCACCAAGGAACTAAATTTTCTTCATCATAAATATCGAAACTTAGAGTGTTATTAGAATTATCATGTATTAATCTTAGCTGCTCAGTGATATAATAATTGTAAGTATTTTCTTTAGTGAATTTTATTCCAGAATAAATACTATCTGTTGTAGATGTAAATTGTATATTATTTTCTTGACCACCATTGGATTTTAGATCTATTTTGCTCTTTGGATTTTTAGTTCCGATACCAAGATTCCCATAGTAATCTAATACCATTATATTATCATTTTGATTATCAAAACAATATAACACACTAGGCAATAAATCAAACCTATCAGATGTTAACGGACTTGTTAAACTATATGGGGACAATTGAATATCATTTGAATTTATGTTATTTATACCATATGTATTTCCTAGATCATCTTTTAGTTTATCTCCTTCCCTAAAAAATTTAATTAATTTTGAAAAATCGGATACTTCTGAATAAGAAGTATTGTCTTCTAATACTAAAGAACTACTACTTATTTTACTATCTAGAATCGTCAACGGAGAATTAGAAGTACTCGTTTGTAAATCTGATTGATTTGCGAGAGTAATTACGTTTGATTTTGAAATATCTCCATTAAATTTTATAGATCCTAGACCATTTTTTAAAAAACTTACTCCTACAAGGTCATCATATACACCATTAGTGTTGGCAACAATTAAACTCAACGAATTGTTATTATTAGATCTTTGTGCTCTAAATTTAGCAATATTATCTGTTTCAGTATTGATTCCATATTTGAAATTTAATTCCATATTTTTATCATCTGTATTTGAATTATCTAACAGATTAAATTTAGGATTATCGGAGGAATAGGTAATATTTTTATTTGAAATAGAAAAATTATTATTTCCCTTAGATACTCTCAGGATTGGTACTTCAGGATTTCTAAGATAGGTAAATTTAAGTGTATCATTTTGGGAATGTGTAAATAAATAAACATTAATGTTATTGTTATTATATGTAAGAGGTTTACTTATAAATCTGTGAAAATCAAATTGACTATTTAACACAGATAAAATTATTTGTCTTTCATCTTCTTTAATATTTGTACTTTTATCAAATAAACTGTACTTGAAAACAAAATTTTCATTTATCTTATCAATCCATGATATAACATAGTAATCTCTTTCAATATTCAATATGTTTTTAGTAGCTAAATCTACTTCCAATAGATTAGAAGCTAAACTAAATTTATCTGTTGGTCTCAAATTTAATAAAGTATCACTGATTGAAGATAAATATTCTATATCGCTTGTTATACTAATTCTAGCATTTCCTGAAATGGCTTCAGATTCGGTATCATTAATTGTTGTGTTTACAATGATTCCATATAGGTTTTTTATATCATTTGATAATGTTATTTTATATCTAAGATTCCCATTTATAGAAACGGATTCTATATTTTCTATTTTTTGATAGAATGAAGGATAATTGGAAGAATAAACAAGATCTCCAATGACTATTGGATCTGATGATCCATCATCACTTAAGTAAGTATTGTACACAGATATAATAAATCTAGGATCATCAATTGAATCAAAACTATCTAATAAAATCTCCTTTGAATCATCCTCTTTTTTTTTTAAAATAATTTGTGTTCCTGTAGAGTTAAATAATGTACTTGTTAGATTTGGACAATATTGGTTATACCAAGAAACTAATATACCGGGATTGTTTTTCCCAATTGTACTAATATCATAAGAATTTACCGTATAACCCGTTGACAAATTATTTGTTTGTATCTTATTGTAAATATAATTCACTATAGTAGGTTGGCCCAAAACTAAATTAATAGTTTCTGTAGAACCCGAATTATTTAAATCATAATAACTATAAATATAAAATATATCACGTGGTTTTGTATGTAAATTACTACTAATATCTGTTATTTGATCCTTGGTATATGATAGTAAAAAATATAAATTATTAAATTTCACACTTAATTTTGTAAGTTGAATATTATCAACTCCTATTAGTGGGGTATCCATTGTTTGAATATTAATTTCGGGAGAATTCATTATTTCAGAATAATTTACTAAAGAAGTAGTGATACTTTCATTATTTGAATCATCTACATATTTCCACGATATAACAAAATTATAATCAAAAAACTCACTAGGAACATAGGATTGAATTTCATCTTCGTTCCCCATGATATCAAAAATTATAGGCGAATTACTCGATTGAATACCATTTAATATAAGTGAATCATTATTTAATATTAAATTTCCTAATGTATTTGCTGGAATAATTATTTCACTTGTTAATGTATTTATATTAAACTTGACAAATTGACATTCTAAATTATATTTACCAGTATCATTATCTATCATATTCCAAGCTAAAACAATAATATAAATATCATTATATTTAATCACAGCTATATTTGGTAAAAAATCAGTTAAGTCATAATTATTACCTTCTAACATATTAAAAAATTCGCTATTATTTATGTTATCATATGCGATTATGTTATTAGAAAATGAATCTATTTTTTTATCGAATATTGATACACCTTTTAATATAATGCTATAGCTTGTTAATGTATTAGAAGTATACACTGGTTCTATATAAGTTGTTAATAAATAATTATCAATATTAACCGCCTTAAAATTTTCCTTAATTGTTGTAGTTAAAGTTAATATACTCTCCTCTTTCTGAACAACATCCAATGTACTATATGTATTAGTTTTACTTCCTATAGACATTCCTGTAATGGAATTGATTCCAATTATTTGTGAGTTGTTTTTTTTTACTATAAAATCAGAGGAACTATCAACATCTAAAAAACTTTCAGAATTGTTAATCCCTAAAGATAATTTATCTTTTTCAAAAACACTACTTGGGGTGCCATATACTTCATAATTCCTTATAGAGATCTCGGGATAGGGACCTTCCTCATTATTCATTTCTATACTATTATAATTATTAGATACAATAATTGGATTTGTCAATCCTAATTTAACTCTATTTTCATATAAAGAATCTTCAATTGTTGATATAACATTTATATTCATTTCCAGGTTAGCATTGGACAATTTTATTCTATCCCCAACTGTATATGGTATAGTGTTGATCTTTCCAGTAATTTCTATATAATTATTTTCCAAAGTTAATATTGAGGTTTTATTTGTATCATTGTAATTTGAAATATAGAAGCCGTTATATTTGTTGCTTAAATTAGTATCATTTTTTGTTAATGTTAAATTAAATTTTTTGTTAAAATCAATTTGATGAGTTCCTATATCCTCTTCTCCAAATATTACATTATCATTAATCAATTTAATACCAGAATGAGTACCAATATCTATTCTTGGTGTATTGTCTATATCTAAAGAAGTACTATATGCCGCTATACATATATCATTTGAAGCAATAATATTAACGTTTCCTGATGATAATGTATAGTCACTATTCACTGTATTACTATAATCTTCAGTTTGGATTGACATTTGATTGGATGTAGCATTAATATTATCGCTTATAAAATTTAAGTTATTAACATCCTCAGTTTGAGATATGATTTCTATATTTTTACCCTTAATATTAACATTATTATCTGAATTAATAGATGTGTTATTTAATGAATTTAATATTATATTTCCTTCGGAACTATTGGTTCCTAATTTTAAATCCGATGAAGAAGATAACTTAAAAAATCCTTCACTAGATATTCTAACATTAGATAAATTTGATCTTAATAACCCTTTAGGATTTAAGTGAAAATATTCTCCTTCTTTACTTTGTACTTTTAAACTGTTATAAAGAGGACTTGAATTAACATTTTGTGTCATATATATATCTTATATGACATTTTTTTAAATTATTTAATACAAATCTATGTTTAACTTAATGAATTATTATATATGTTTATATATAAATGGGAGGAGGCTTGATGGAACTTGTTGCTAAAGGTAGTCAAGACATATATTTAACCGGTAATCCCCAGATTACTTTTTTTAAAACCATTTATAAAAGACATACTAATTTTTCTATAGAATCAGTAGAACAAACATTTAAAGGAGACGTTAATTTTGGACAAAAATCTACATTAACATTATCAAGAAAGGGAGATCTGGTCTCAGACATTATTATTGAGTTGAATATACCAAAAATTGAATCAAATGTAGATAATAGCACAAACATAACTTGGGCTAATTCTCTTGGACATATATTACTAGAAGAAATTGAACTAGAAATTGGAGGATTACTAATAGATAAACAATATGGAGAGTGGCTAGAAATATGGAGTGAATTAACAATCAGTGAATCTCAACAATCCGGATATAAGACAATGGTTGGAAACTATGGATCTGGTGGAGGACTTATTGGTCCAACTACATTATATATTCCTTTACAATTTTGGTTTTGTAGAAATATAGGACTAGCATTACCTCTTGTAGCTTTACAATATCATGAGGTATCACTAAATATTAAATTAAGAACTTTAGATGAATGCTGGGTAAATAATTCTCTTAGATACTATAAAGCATATAAAGTTGGAAATTTAGTGTCAAAAGTTAAGGGTGATAAATTTGAAGAAGGAGATCTAACACAGGAGGATGGTATTACTCCACTAGGATGGCCCGGAGATCTTCATAGTGATATAGGAAGAAAAATATACTGGCCCGATGGTACTCATGATACTATTGTAAGCGTGGTTAGCGGTGGTAGTTCAGTCATAGTTAATAATTCTTCCGGTAATAAAGGTTCTCCCGAAAATCCTCTTTATAATGTTTATGTTTCCACAGACGAAAGTCCCAAAAAAAGATATAGCTTATCAAATACTAGAGTTTTTTGTGACTATATTTATTTAGATACAGTAGAAAGGAGAAAATTCGCTCAAATAAAACACAATTATTTAATTGAGCAGATACAATACAATGGAGATAAGACGTATATTGAAGGACAAACAAGCGAAAAAATTGAATTAGGATTTAATCATCCTACCAAAGAAATCATTTGGGTACAACAATCTGATTTAGTTAAACATAATAATGATTGGTTTAATTTTAGTGCTTCAAATGATGAAACTCAACGGAGTTTGGAACCGATAAGTAAAGTTATTTTATACCTCAATGGACAAGAAAGATTTTCTGAAAGAAAAGGTAGTTATTTTAGACTTGTACAGCCTTTTCAAAGACATACAAGAATTCCAAGCTCTTCCGATACTAAATATATTTACACTTACAGTTTTTGTTTTAAACCTGAAGAACATCAGCCAAGTGGAACATGTAATTTTAGTAGAATTGATAATGCAGATATTCATTTTGAATTTCGAGACGTAAATGCCAACGATGAAAACAGCCCTCCTATGCCATCTGGTAAAATTAAAATTTATGCCATAAATTATAATATTCTAAGAATTCAAAATGGCATGGGTGGTTTAGCGTATTCAAATTAATTTCTTAAATTATGTGGCAAAAATGGTAATTTTTTTACTTCTAAATAAATTTTTTTATTATTTTTTTTTGTATATATTGATTCATTAAAATAATTTTGATCAATATATCCCATAGAAATAAACTTATCAAGATTATACGATTTAGTTGATGAAGTTATAAACCCAATTTCATTTTCTTTACTAAATATAATATCTCCTTTTTTTAATGGTCTTTTTGAATAAAAGCCTATTCTTTTTTTTTGTGTTTTAATGTCTAAATTATTAGCACCTAAAAAATTAGCATCATTTAGTCTTCTTTTTCCTATTAAAAAATTCATATCAATAGAAGAGAATGGTATATCTAAGTTTGAACCGAACTCTGTCCCACTTAAACAAAAACCCGATTCTATTCTTAATATATCTCTCTCAATTAAACCCCCAAAATAAATTTCATCTTTAAATTTTATAAAATTTTTATACAAATATCTTCCAAACTCATAATCGCAATATATCTCAAACCCATCTTCTCCGGTATATCCGGTTCTAATAATTTCTAAATTATGTAATTTATTACTAAAAGGTATTTTTGAATGAAATGATAAATTGTCATTGAAATTTAGTACACTCAAATCTAATCCCAATATCTCCATAAGTAATGTCTCGCTTTCATTTCCTTGGATTGCTAAAATTATTTTATCTTCTAAAACAATATCAACATTGTCTTTGTTATAGGAAGTTAGAGTATTAAAAATATTATCTTTTGTTGAAGCGTTAACAACCAAACTATGATTAGCATTACTAATATTTGAAATAATTAAATCATCTTTTACATAACCGTCTTTGTTTAATAATATGGTTAACTTTGATTTATTAGGTTTAAGTAAATTAGTATTAATAGGAAATATCTTCTCTAATAAATTATTAGAACTATTTAAATTATTTCTATCTTGTAATTTAATTACTCCCATATGACTTACATCAAATATTACAACTTTATTGTTTCTTATACCTTTTATTACTTCTTGTGTACTATTTGTTTTAAAACTCATTGGAACTTTATATCCATAATAATTCCCAAAAATTGCTTTTAACCCCTTTTGTAAATCATATAATGGTAATTTTTTTATTGTCCTAGACATAGAAAATGAATTGAGTTAATATTTAAATAATATTTAAATATTATTTAAATTAAGAACATTTGTAAATTATTGGTTGGGGTGCTCTAATATTTAGTAAATTTATAGTTGTAAAATATCTGTTAATGATTACTTTATTTTAAATCATAAATTAATTCAAAAATAAAACTACAAATATTTAAGAATAATTTTTGTAAATTTAATATGGAAAAAAAAGTTATACATACGACTATTGTACCTTGGATATTGGGAAAAGGTAGTAAAACTCCAGAAGAAGCTAAATTTTTTATAACAAAAAAAAAAAATTTAGATACGAAATATGAAAATAAACCTTTAACAGAAAATGAATGTTTATCAACCTCTATAGGTGAAAAAGTGTTTAATAATGATCAAAATTATGAAATGACTTTAAATGATAATCTAATTATTTTAGCAAAGCCCAATGGAATATCAGAAAATAAAACTATAATTATGCTAGATAAAACATTAGAAACTTTTAAAAGTTCTACCATTGATGAAATTCTTATCAAAGTAAATACAACTATGGCTGTTTGCGGAGCTGAAAAAGGAATATATTTCATGCAAAAGTTAAATAAGAAGATATGTTATGATTTTGATGTTAAAATATGGGAAAATATTCTTAAAGAAATAAAAAGTTGGGCAAAATATTTATAATTTTAAAATTTATTTAATTAATGAAATAACATTTATTATAGATAGATGTGTTTACTTTTTGGAATCTTTTTTTTTTAAATACTTACAATTATAAACCTTTAATGTGTTCACTCTATCCCCGTGTATTGCTCCAACCCCGGAAATAAAACTAGGTGCTAGTTTTTTACCGTTTTTAACTTCATCGCACACTGCTCTGTTATAAATGTATTTTTTATTTGATACATCTGGATTAATTCCAAAATGTTTACTGGGAAAAAGTTTTCCTTTAGAGTCTTTAATGTCAACATTTTTACCGTTTTTTACATCTTTACAAAAAAACTTAACACCTTTAATATTACCACTCATTGAACCTGTCTTTAAGGTTGGTTGATGTACTGTATCTATTCTATAGATACCAGAACCGGGAGGACAGCTGAATTCATAAAATTTTCCACGGTTGTGTCCAGGTATTGTATTACTTTTTTCTCCCACTTTAAAAAGCCTATCTTTTCCTCCCCATCTACCGGAATTTCCTTTAAGTAAAACGGTATTCTCCTCATAATTATTACCACGTTTCACTTCTTCGTTAGCGGTAAATTGTAAACTGTAAAGATCCCCTGAATTATCTACACGAACAGCAGCTCCATTGACATACGTAGGGGCCTGAACAATACCCGTATCTTGACACTTTTCATATAATAATCCTTTTCCAGATACAACTGTTTTATTTGATTTACACAAATCGCTATTATCTCCAAGTATACCTGAACCATTTTCTAAATTATAAATACCCCATCTACTTATTTTCTTATTTATTTTTTTTGGTTCATTTACTTCTAATTTATCTTCTAATTTATCTTCTACTAAATCTAATGTTTTTGGAATTCTTGGAGGTCTAACAAATTTAGGATTACGTTTATCGCATACAGAACATTCTTGATTATTTCCAGGATCCCCTTTATCTCCTTTTCTACCTTTTGGTCCTAGTTTTCCCGGTACTGACAATCTATAATAATAATTAGTTATTGTAAAGGCAAATATTAGAAAATTTAGTAACATAAAGTATCTGAAATAATCATAAATTGCAATTATAACATCTTCTGTACCAGACATAACTAATTTATTTTTTCCGTAGGATAATAGATATGCAAGTAAAAAAACACCTACTATACATAATAATATTACTATTTCATACATCTTATAATTAATAAAGATTTTTATAATTGATAAAACTAATTATTCCTACAACATAATTTCCAACCATTTTCTAAATCAACATCCCCGCCATTAATTTTCCATCCACTAGGGCAAGAATTACTAGATAAGACACAATTCTTACCTTTTTTTATTGTATCTTCATTTTCAATCTTGCATATTTTAGGATATACCCATGTAAATTCTCCGTCTTTGTTTCCCTGTGTGAATGGAGTTCTATTAACATCATTATCTTTTATTTTTAAACCAACCGTTCCCTTATAATCATTCGGTTTATGACATTGTGGAGATAAAGTGTACATACCCTCCATCGTATTATCTTTTAAGGTTGAACAACAAATTTTGGGTTTCCAATTAACGAATTGATATCCTTCAGGAGTGTTTCCGGCATTAGAATTAATACAACCAAAATCAAAATTATTATTTTTTTTATCTTCAGAACTCATAACTAATGATAATCCTAATTTCATTTCTTTCCATTTCTTTTGACCTTCATCTGTATAATCTATGGGGCAATTAGTATTAAATCCACATACTCCTAATTTTTTATTGTCTTCTTTATAAACTACAGATAAATCTGGATTCAGACTGTCTTCATCTACTGAATTTATAAGTGTAGGTTTTTCAGGACAGCTTACGTGTTTTTCCGATTTTTCTTTTATAGGAGGTTTTGATATATTTTTTGACAACACTTCTGGTTCAGAAAATTTACTAGTAAACTCAGTGGGTTTTTCTATAAAACTACTATTTTTAAATTTTGTAATATATGTATCCATATTTTTGTCTAATATTTGATAATTCATACATACAAATTGACATCCTGAATTCCATCCTAATTTTGGATCATAATTTATTGGTTTTATAGAATCATTTTCAGGGATAACTATTGATAAATTATTTTTGTTAAAATTTTGGAGTTCATCTTTATCCATTTTGATAACACTTGGATCATTGTCATTTGTAATGTTATTAAATTTCATCAATCTAATAAATTCTTGATCCCAACTATAATTTATTAATTCTTCTAATTCAGTTTCTTCGAATCCAGTGCTTGCTAATATTACAATTTTACCTAACAAATCAGACATTTTAATTTCTCCTAAATTTTTTTGTGTATAACTGTATTTGTATGGTAGTAAAATAGATTGAAATGTATTATAAATTATATCTTTTATTTTATTTAGTGTCTTAATATTTTTATTTACATTTAAATTTAATGCAAGAAAAAGTGGATCATTATAATTGTCAACCTCTCCTGATACAAAAGCTATATCTTTAATTTTTCTACAACAGTCTTCAAATAAAATACTATTTAATGTATATTGCCATTCTCCTTCTTCACTACCACTTGAGATCACCGGATTTGTATTTTGTTCTATAGTTTCATTAAATATATCTAACCAAATAAATCTCGAACCCGCTTTCAATACATGTTCTAATATATCTGTACTAACATAATCAAATTTATGTCTAGTGCCTATACATGATTTATAACTACTTGCTATATAGAAATCTGATAATTTTTTTTCACTAATATCCTCGTTTCTTAGGATTGAGTCAATTTGTAAATATTTTGGATATACTTTGAGATTATCGAGACATATGTTGACTCTAACTTTTTTAGATATTAAAATTGAAAATATTACTATAATAATAAATATACCCAAAAAAAATAAAACAAATTTATACTTTTTAATTAAAGTCATTAATCTATCACTATTTGTTTCCATTAATTTTTAGCAATATTTTATTTATAATTAAATTAATATCTTTTATGTTAATTTATAACTTTTAATTTAATATTTTTTAGTAAAGAAGCATATCTCACAAAACCTGATATATGAGACATATTACAATATGTTTGTATTGATTGTGCGTCCATACACAAAAAAAATTCAATCAATGAATTCCTTATTCCTATATCTGAATGAATGCCAAAATGTCCTAAATCATTAAATTCGATAATATTAGCATTTTGTCTAAATTTTAAAACTTTTTTAATATATTTACTATCTGAAATGACAATTTCATTATCTTTTTTATATTTTTCATATATTTTAATTAATTCGTTTTTTTTTTTTTTGTTTTTTTTTTTTTTTTTTTTTTTATTTTATTTTTTTCATTTTTGTTTTG
>Ga0206130_10000250_pt1 | contig 94362 bp, 80 predicted proteins | sample Helgoland_Spring_9_FD_148637 | JGI IMG/M metagenome (GOLD analysis project Ga0206130, IMG submission 148637) | Pelagic subsurface seawater microbial communities from Kabeltonne, Helgoland, North Sea - Helgoland_Spring_Bloom_20160512_1 | ecosystem: Environmental > Aquatic > Marine > Epipelagic ...
TTATATCAAGTATGTGGATGCTAGCAGCGATCTGGACAGTAGTCTGGTTGACGCTGGAGCTGAAAGTGACGATCACTTCTACGCTGGTGTATCTCTATCGGTCGCATTCTAAAAACACTTTAACTGAATTAATTCATAGTTCAGTTTGTCTGGAGAATGAGGGTCTGCACCGCAGGCCCTCATTTTTTGCTATGGCGGTGACCACTAGCGTGAGAATAACCGCTTAAGTAGATTTTATTTTTTCCTTTTGAGTAAATCAAAAGTCGTGCCGCAATACATACAGCGCCAGCGCTGAAAGAATGTGGTAGTGAGGATGGCAGTGGTGCCATGATTAAGTGGAGTGATCCGATAGGCCTTGCCGTGTTTGTGAGCCAAGTTGTCTAAATAGGGTGTCGACTTGCAGAGCGGGCAGAGTGTTGATCTGCGCCTCATATATGAAATCAGCCATGAGATAATACAGGCAACAAGGCATGCAATAAGTATCTCAGCCGAACGTTTTTTGAGACCAGGATCAGCGTAGAAAAACACCACGACAGCAGTGATCAATGCCGCAATGCTAAGATAAAAAACGAGAGTAAATAATACCGCTACAATAAATTTCTTCTTGTAAGGAACGGATCGCGCTCTCGTGTCAGCAGAAGGTCTGTAGATATGTTTACCGAACGACTTATGCTTACGGTGACGAGCACTCCGAGTGGTGTGGTCCGGATCAGGCATAAGTCGTTTTCTTGGCCCTTGCTAGATTACAGCAAGGGAGCAATGACAAGGCTAACAATCGCCATGACATTGATGAGGATGTTCATCGAGGGACCAGAGGTGTCCTTGAAGGGATCTCCAACCGTGTCACCGACGACGCAGCCTTTGTGGGTTTCGGAATTTTTGCCACCATGGTGACCGTCCTCTACATATTTCTTCGCATTGTCCCAAGCTCCTCCAGCGTTAGACATAAAGAGTGCCATGAGGATACAGCCGAGCAGCGCTCCACAGAGTGTACCTGTAAGTGCGATGGCTCCGACGCCAAATGCATTGAAGCCAAAGCCAACGGCGATGGGCGTGCCGACGGCAAGCAGGGCTGGCATGACCATGCGCTTAGTTGCTGCTCGGGTGGCGATGTCTACGCATTTATCAGAATCGGGCTCACCAGTGCCTTCGAGTAGGCCTGGAATTTCACGGAATTGACGGCGGATTTCGTTGATCATTTCGAAGGCTGCTTTGCCGACTGCATCCATGGTGATGGCTCCATTAAGGAAAGGCACTACACCGCCAATAAATAGGCCGACAAAGAACGTGCGCAGTACGGCTTCGTCCTTGAAATTAAAGTCTGTAATATGTGCTTTTTGGATAAAGGCGGTGATCAGGGCGAGTGCAGCAAGACCAGCGGCACCGATGGCAAAACCCTTACCAATGGCTGCGGTGGTGTTGCCCACAGCATCTAGGCCGTCGGTGATTTTGCGGGTTTCAGGGCCCATGGCGCTCATTTCAGCGATGCCACCTGCGTTGTCAGCAACTGGCCCGTAGGCATCGATGGCCATAGTAATGCCGACCGTGCCAAGCATTCCGACTGCTGCCATGCCGACGCCGAGTAGACCAGCAAACTCGTAGGAAACAAAGATGATGGCTGCGAGTGTGAGCATGGGAATAGCGACAGATTTGAGCCCGACAGATAGACCTGTGATCATCACGGTTGCCACACCAGTTTCTCCGGATTTGGCGATGTCGCGTACGGGTTTTCCACCCGTGTAATATTCGGTCACAAGACCGATGATGATGCCGCCCACGGCTCCACAGAGTACGGCTGCTGCGATATTACTGCTGACCCCTAAGGTGTTGCATAATCCAAATGCTCCACCGATGAAGATAACGGCTGAGCCAATGGTTCCGATGCGCAGTGCACTGGCGGGGTCTTTGGCGGCCATGATTTTAACAAGAAGAATGCCTAGGATTGAGCAAAGTAGTCCCATCGTCGTGAGGGCGAGAGGCATGTGCATGAGAGTCTCCTTGCTGGCTCCATAAGCAACAATGGCGCTAGGATCGGCAACATTCAAGTTGGCGGCCATGGCGGCAACAATGGCTACACAGGCGATCTGAGCTCCGCAGTATGATTCAAAGATGTCTGATCCCATGCCAGCAACGTCACCTACATTGTCGCCCACGTTGTCTGCGATGACACCCGGGTTGCGTGGATCATCCTCGGGGATGCCAGCCTCGACTTTTCCGACAAGGTCGGCACCTACGTCAGCAGCTTTGGTGAAGATACCTCCACCAACACGATAGAATAAAGCAACGAGTGATGCGCCCATGGCAAATCCTTCCATGATTTCGGCGACGGCGTGATTGTCTCTGTAAAAGTAGTAAACGCCTCCCAGTCCGATGAGACCCATGGACGCAACGGTGAGGCCCATGACCGAGCCACCGAAGAATGCAACGCTGAGTGCATCGGCTTGGCCGTTGTCGCGCGCAGCTAATGTGGTGCGAACATTGGCGCGGGTTGCGGTGAACATGCCCACGAAACCTGCAAAAGATGAGGCGAGGCAGCCCAAGAAGAATGCGAGCGATTGCTGCTTGCCGTATTCGGCTTTCTGGAAAAAGAAGAGCAGACCACCAATGATGATCGCAAATAGGGAAATTAGCACGAATTCACGGCGCATGAACACCATCGCACCTCTATGGATTTGATCTGCAATCTCTTTAACCTTACCGTCACCGCCTGAGCGTTTCAGAATAGTGGCAAGAATGAGGAATGCGACGACGAGACCAGCGAGGCCCGCAAAAGGAGTGATAATAGGATTCATGTTGTATTGGATCTATTTGTTGGTTGGTTATCAGTTTATTAAGGATTCTAATAACAAAATAAAAAGCGGGGAATAAAACCCCGCTTGGAATAGTTGGTGAGCATAGGAAAAGATTACGCTCTGGCAAGAAAAAGATATGTATTATGATTGGTTTTTACCCCTTAAACGCCTTTTTTCTGTGCTTTCTGCTATTTTAAGCGCCTTCTCATGACATTTGGAGCTATCTTCGCGTTATTTGCCAAGCAGGCGTCTAACTTGATCAAGCAGATTTTCAGCCACGGGCCGAGTCTCGGTTTTGTTCTTGATGTGGCGCTTTGAATAGGTGGATTTGGGCTTTTCGGGTTTGGTAGACAGAAGCTTTTGGATGGTGTCTGATGGGATAATGTAGGTTTTGATACGGCTTCCACGTGCGATGGTAATGCCGGCAAACTGCCCGTCCAGATTAGTCACAGGAGCACCAGTGTCCCGTGGGTGAATGGGCATATCAGACTGCACTACTTTGGGGAAATCAGTTCGAATGTGACTCGGGATAGCCCCCATGCTTTCCATGATAGACATGCGCTCTTGGGGAATACGGCGAATCGCTGAGTTCTCAGAGAGGGAGCCCAGTTCGATGTTGGCTTTTCTGCGGTGTTCACCACGTTGGTAGGTGACGGTGATACTGGATCCAGGTTGTAATCTCTGCAGCAGGGTTCTCATTTCCATGGCTCCCGAGAGGTATTCTTGACCCACCGCTAGAATAATGTCGCCTTCGCGAAGCCCCGCTTTAGCTGCCGCAGATCCAGGCATTATTTTTTTCAGTGGCACTCCTTTTTCTTGTTTGTCGAAATCCATCATGACACCGAGGTAGGCTTTGTCCCCATCTCTCAGACTACGCGCTCCAACACTGACCACGCCTACACTTTCAACTTCGCCATCGGGACCGGCGAGCATCAAGAAGCTTCCGAGGCTTGTGGCTACTTGCTCTTCTATTTTGATAGCTTTGAGTTGAGCGGCGTTGTTTGCACAGTTGAGTACGGCGAGATCATGATCAGGATAAATTCCGGCTACGCTAGCTGCCAGAGCTTTGCCGCTCGGGGTGACTATGACGATCTTGTGTCTTTGCATATTTTGCACCTCACTCCATTTGGTTAGGATGACTGGCTGAGGAAATATTTCTGACATCACTACCGTGCCGTAGCAGATTTTGTTGCCTTGGTTATAGAGTGTAACCGTGCTCTCAGCCGCTTGTGCTACACTGGATGTGGATGCCCTGTAAAAGCTGGCAGCTTGATTGCTGAGCTCTTTTCTCTCATGTCGTGAGAGTCCAGCTAGGGGGTCAGGCATACGATGTCTATCCTGAGCAAAAGCTTCTAATGACAAACCGAGCCATATAGACATGTGGAGTAAAGATCGTATGTTACTCATGATAATGGGCTAATGGGCTAATGGGGTGAGAATAGTGTGATTTTGATCTGTGAATCTGCTAGCGATTGTCCTCTGAAAATATATCTCCACGGCGACCGAGGGTAATATCGCGAGAGAGTTCATTTTGACCACGTAAGAAATGTATTTTGATGCTGTCATTGGGTGCATATTGGGCAATCACGATATGGAGAGTTCTCAGATCTAGTGTAGGTTTGTCCTCTATTTGCCTGATGACATCTCCAGCTCTCAGCCCCCCCTTGCTGGCGGGTCCACCCTTAAAAACACGCCTAACTCGAACCCCTGCATTTGTGGGCATGCCAGTAATGATGCCAATGACTGGTGCATCAGGATTATCTAGCAAGGAATTGTCGCCCAGACTTCCCCATGTTTTTCCATTTTTTAGCTTATCCCAATCTTGCAATACTCCCGTGATGCTTGCGTGATTATTGGATGAGAGTGATTCACCAATGGAGGAGTGGATACCGACGATGTTTCCCTTGAGGTTAAAAAGCGGGCCGCCGCTGTCGCCGCCGATTAGCGTGCAGTCGGTGCTAATGAACTGGTCTACACCGCGGGCGATCACCCGACCAAAACGCACAGGAGGCGTGCGAACCGGATCGTAGCCACCAGCATGACCTAGTGCGATGACGAGGTCTCCCGTTGCCAGTTTTTTAGAGTTCCCCAATGTAATATGAGGCCATCCCAAGCCCGGTTTGGGGTCGAGAATTTGCACCATGGCAGTGTCTCGTGTGTAGTTCGCGCCCAATACTTTACCTTTCGCTTGTTTGCCATTTGGGAAAATGACAGTCATCTCATCAGAGCCGCGCACGACATGGCCAGCGGTCAATATAAGCCCGTCTTTGCTTACGACCACACCACTGCCTGATGCGCCATTTTTCATTGAGAAAAGAGAGATGGTGGCGGGCAGTGCTTTCTGAACCACCGCGGTGACTTTTTTCTCCAAGGATTTGAGCTGAGAGATGTCTTGTGGGCTGGGCACAGCCTGCAGTGGAGAGCATGTCATGGCTCCCACCAACACTCCGACACAAATGAATGATGCTGTGAGGGATGATTTCATGAGAACAGATTGAGAATGTGCGAATATCAATTTATTAGACGATTCAATACGAGAAGCGTTGCATAAACTGCTCTTTGTGTCACAAATTTTGGAGTCAGGCTAGCTTGTGCAGGCTCGCTGAGTTATTATAGCTGCGTTAGCAGACCGCGAAAGCACTAAACTATGGCAGCAAAAAAAACCAATTCGGGATCTCGTTCAGGCCGCAGACGTGCTTCTGCTACAAGGTCTGGGCGAAAAAAAGCAGCGCCCAGGCGCCGAGCGACAAAGAAAAAATCAAATCATCGCCAGTCGTCCCGCCGCAATCGAGGTTGCCTGATGATGATTTGGTGTTGGCCTTTCGGACTGGTTGATCGCTTTACCCAAGATTGGAATTTTCTCATGAAATGGCCAGCCAGAGCCGTTGGTTACTTGGGGGTTTTGATGATGACCTTTTTGATGGTCGTGGCGGTTATTTATGGTGCTCGATCATTGCGGTATAACCTAGATAAGGTTGCGGAGATGCCCGCAAGAACGGTGGTCTATGCCAGAGATGGTCGCAGTGAGATCGGGCGCCTGCATGGTGACAACCGATACCTTGTTCGCTATGATCAAGTGGCTGAGGAATTTAAAGACGCTCTGATATCACGCGAGGATGCGCGTTTTTACAGTCATTTTGGCGTCGACATCAAGGGCGTCATCAGAGCAACAGTGGAGAATATTAAGCGACGTCGTTTTGCCCAAGGAGCCTCTACTATCAGCATTCAGTTAGCTGAGAATACATGGTTTCCGCCCGACTCAGGCAAGAAAAAGTCATCGTTACAGCTGATTGATCAAAAGCTTCTTGAAATGGCATTGGCATGGAGAATCGAGAGAAGCTACGATAAGTCCAAGATATTGGAGCACTACATGAATCGTATTTTCTGGGGGCATTCAATACGTGGCGTCGAATCAGCTTCTCGAACTTACTTTGAGAAGCCAGCAAGTCGCTTGACCCTCTCCGAGGCTGCTATGTTGGCTGGTATTATCAGAGGGCCGAATGCTTTCTCTCCTTTTAAGAATATCGAAGCTGCTACGCGTGAGCGAGATGTTACCCTTGGTCGAATGGTGAACTATGGACACATCACCGAAGAGCAAGCTGAGGTAGCAAAACGACAGGAGTTGGTTGTCAGGCCTGATTATCGGCGGGTTGTGCTCGATAGTTATGTGATGGATGCGGTACGCCGTGAGTTAGACCGCATTCTTGAAGAGCATAACATAGAGTATGGTGGGCTTACTGTGATAACAACGGTCGATCATACCATTCAGCGTGCGGCCGAGCTCTCGCTCGAGCGCAATCTTGCAAGGGTGGAGCGCACTCCGGGATACTGGCATCAAACGCGTAAGATGTGGCAAAATTTACCTTCAGAAAAACGTGGAAGGCCAGCATACGTGCAAGGTGCCTGTGTTGTGATCGAAAACCGCACGGGTGCAGTTTTGTCTGTGGTGGGCGGTAGGGATGCCAATGAGTCCAAATACAACCGAGCAATTCAGGCTAAACGTCAAATTGGATCCTTGTTCAAACCTTTTGTCTACCTTGCGGCATTTAACCGAGGCCTGATGCCAAAGACTTGGATTCCTGATGGGCCGATTCGGCCTGGTGAAATCGATGGAGCGCCTCGCTCATGGTCTCCGGCAAACTCAGATGGCAAATTTGGCGATTTTATTACTGCCGAAGATGCTCTCGTGAGGTCTCGAAATACTTCCTCTGTGAGGGTTGGCAATTTTGCAGGGCTCAAAGGGGTCAATCAGACGGCTGTCGACGTTGGTTTTATTCAGGGTATTCCCAGTAATCCATCAAGTTACCTTGGTACCTGGGAGGCGACTCCGTGGCAAGTGGCAAGCGCCTACACCGTTTTCCCAAACAATGGAGAATGGTATCGACCTTATATTATTCAGGAAATACGCAATGCCTCAGGCGAGCGAGTTTATCCAGGTAAGGGGGATTCGGGTAAGCTGGTTATCAATGCTGCGGTTCCGGGTGCGACTTGGAGTGTATCTAATACGTTGCAGCAAGTTGTTGATCGTGGCACAGGCAACCGAGTCAGAATGTTAGGTTATAAGGCGCCATGCGCTGGCAAGACGGGAACGACCGACGATTACAAAGATGCGTGGTTTGCAGGCTATACGGGCACGCTTACATGTGCTGTTTGGGTGGGAATGGATCGGCCTAAAAAAATCATCAATCGAGGTTATGGCTCGACCCTAGCCGCGCCGATCTGGACCGATGTCATGAAGACCGCGGGTCAACTCGGCTATCCAACACCCAAATTTAGCCCCTTCCAACTCAGACAGGCTGATTTATGCCGCTGGTCAGCAAAGCGGGCTACGCGTGGTTGTGATTCTCATAGGGCGACCTATAGGGCATACGTTCCTGCCGATATGTTGCCGGCCGATAATGATTTTTGCACGGTTCATCCTCTGCGAGCTGTTGCACCCTCGCGTTTGAGGAGGTAGAATCTCAAACAGAGCCCGCATTTGTCGGGTGCAATTTTCCAACAATGATAGACGTTCTCATTCATTCACCATTCCCCCAAGAGACTGGGCAGGGGAATTCGGTGACTGCTGAGCGGTTGCTAATGATATTGAGTGGCGCTGGTATTGAGGCGGAAATAGAAACGGTAAATTATCAAGATGCCGCGGACGCAAAATGTCTGGTCGCTCTCAACGCTTGGCGAAGTGCGAGCGTCGTGGCTGAGTTTGACCGAGAGCATCCTAATCGTCAGATCGTGGTAGTGGTGACGGGGTCAGATATCAATCACCCCGAGATGAAAAATGAAAGCTCAGACACAAGGATAACCATGGAGCGGGCCGACATGCTCGTGACACTACATGATGCTGATCTAAGAGTGCTTCCAGAGAGGCTACAGCAGAAATCAGTAAGTATTTATCCGAGTGTGAGCTTGCCGGCGGATCTAAGACACAGAGCATTGCGGGAAGGTTGCTTTGATGTCGTGATGGCAGGCAATCTGCGACCTGTCAAAAATCCACAACTTGCTGTGAAGATTGCGGCTCTACTTCCAGATGATTCGCCTATTTTGATCAGTAGCTACGGTGATGCATCGGCGCAGTTGGCAAGTGAAATGTCTCGCGCGAATAGTCAATGTAGGCACTTCAAGTGGTTGGGGAAATTAGATCATGCCAGTTTGATCGAGAAAATGGCATCATCGCATGTGTTGTTGAATACCTCGACAGTAGAGGGTGGGGCTAATGCGATTTGCGAAGCTGTGACTATGGGCTTGCCTGTCATTGCCAGTAATATCAGGGGTAATGTTGGGATGCTTGGTGAGGATTATCCGGGCCTGTTCACCAGTGAGAGTGCGCGGGCTGGCCTTGAGCTTTTGCAGCGTTGTGCAGAAGAACCGCCCTTCTATGAGCTTCTGAAAAAGCGGATTTCTGAGCGTGCTTCGTTATTTGATTTTAATGAAGAATCATCAGCTTGGATTGATTTGATTCAATCACGCTTAGTACTGTAGCGCCTACGTGCTTTACTTGTAGACGATCTTTCCTTATCAGCACGACCGCGTTATTTGAACCGATGATAGCGCATTTACCTTTTTACCATTTCTAAGATGACTGCTTCAGAGATTCGTCAGAGCTTCCTTGATTTTTTTAAGGAAAAGCAACATAGCATTGTGCCCTCAGCTTCGTTGATGCCACAAAGCCCAGGGCTGCTATTTACCAATGCCGGGATGAATCAGTTTGTGCCTTATTTCTTAGGGACAGACAAGGCCCCCTATGATCCAGCTCGTGCAGCAGATACACAAAAATGCATTCGTGCCGGAGGTAAGCATAACGATCTCGAGGATGTTGGCTACGATACTTACCACCACACCATGTTTGAGATGTTGGGTAATTGGTCATTCGGTGACTACTTTAAAAAAGAGGCTATTGAGTGGGCTTGGGAGCTCGTGGTTGAGCGCTGGGGTTTTCCCGCCGATCGCCTCTATGCCACTGTTTACATGCCTGGTGAAGGTGATCCAGGGCACTTTGATCAGGAGGCTTATGATTTTTGGGCAGCTTTGTTTGAGGCCAAGGGTTTGGACCCAAATCGTCAGATCGTTAATGGTAACGTCAAAGATAATTTTTGGATGATGGGTGAGACTGGCCCCTGCGGCCCATGCTCTGAACTACACGTAGACCTGACGCCGAATGGCGATACGGATGGCAAACTCGTCAATATGGATTCTGATCTCTGTATTGAGATCTGGAACTTGGTTTTCATCCAATATAATGCTGAGGCTGATGGCTCTTTTCGCGATTTGCCTGCTAAGCATGTTGACACTGGTATGGGTTTTGAGCGTGCGGTTTCGATTTACCAAGGAACGAATGGCTTTGAAGATTTCTCTAAGAAGCCGACCAATTATGCTACAGATGCTTTTCAGCCTATCTTCCGAAAGCTTGAGCAGCTAAGTGGAAAAACCTACCATGATATCTACCCTGAATCAGTGGACGCAGATAAGTCTGCTTTGACGCCAGAGCTCAAGGAGGCCATTGCCTTTCGAGTGATTGCCGATCACATACGTACATTGTCTTTCTCCTTAGCAGATGGTATTTTGCTGGGAAATACGGGCCGCAACTACGTGCTTCGCCGAATCTTGCGTCGCGCCGTGCGTTACGGTCGCACACTTGGATTCTCTGGAAACAAGCCATTTTTGCCCGAGCTTGTTGATACCCTCGTGGATCAATTGCAGGAAGTTTTTCCAGAGCTCAAAAAACGACAACAGGCTATTAAAGAGAACCTGCAGCGAGAAGAGGCTAGCTTCAATGAAACGCTAGATCGTGGCTTGGCAAAGTTTGAGGAAAAGGTTGCCGAAGGTGGCAAGGCACTCGATGGTGCCTTTGCATTTCAACTTTACGACACCTTTGGCTTTCCGATTGATCTTACCGAGTTGCTCTGCGCTGAGCGTGGTTTGACGGTAGATATGGCGAAGTTCGAGCAGCTTATGGAGGAACAGCGGGAGAAGGGCCGAGCAGCTCAGACCAAGGAGCTCATCCGCGCTGCAGATATTGCCACTGATGCAACAACGACCTTTACTGGGTTTGAGGAAGATGTCACTGAGGCTAATGTATTAGAGATTCACCGGCAGGATGACTGCCTTCTTGTCATTACAGATAAGACCCCGCTCTATGTGGAAATGGGTGGCCAACTGGGTGATCAAGGAACACTCACGCACGATGGTAATGTGTATCCGATCTCTGCGGTGCAACAGTTGGCAAATGCGCGTGCTCATGTGCTTGAGCTTGAGGCTAAAATTGATGTGGGTGACTCCGTCATTCTGAGTTTGGAAACAGAGCGTCGCCGTCCTATTGAAGCCCATCATACAGCTACACATTTGCTTCATCTGGCTCTCCATGAGGTTGTATCTGAGGATGCCTCTCAACAGGGTTCACTGGTGAGTCGTACAAGACTACGTTTTGACTTTAACTCAGGTGCGGTGAACGCAGCAAATTTAGAAAAAATCGAAGCCATGGTAAATGGCTGGATCAGCTCAGGAGATACGGTCTCATGGACTGAGGTTGCGCACGTAGATGTCCAAGGGCGTAAGGATATCCAGCAGTTCTTCGGTGATAAGTATGGTGACGTCGTGCGCGTCGTTCAAGTCGGTGGAAGTGCCGGTGATTTAAATGGATACTCGATGGAGCTTTGTGGAGGTGCCCACGTAAGCAATACCAAGGACATTGGCATTTTTAAAATCAAGTCAGAGGGAGCAATTGCTTCAGGAATTCGCAGAATTGAAGCGGTGTGTGGCAGTGCAGCTTGGCAGTGGATGGGTGAGGAGGTCGAAAAAAGCGCCGCACAGGAAAAAGATTTTCGTGCTAAGCTGAGCAAGGCTAATGAGGCATTACAGGCAATCGGTCAGGAGCCAGTGCAACACACTGAGTTTCCACACATCATGGGAGCACTTCTCGTGGAAGGAGGAGATTTCGAGCAAATAAATGCCACCTTTAAGCATTATCATCAGCACATTGAGTCGTTGCGTGAAGCTGGAGTGACTGCGGAGAAGCAGTTGAAAAAAGCTCAAGCTGGCGCTGCAGCTAAAATGGCGGATGAGGCACTCGTCACACTTTTGCAAAGCGGAGAAAACTTTGCCGAGTTGTTTGAAGGGCCAGCTAATTTGCTACAGGAATTACTCAATGGCTTGAAGAAAAAACAATTCGCAGGGGCGGCTTTTCTTGTTGTTAATGACGGACAACGTTTACACCTTGGGGCTTACTGTGGGCAGGAGGCTCAATCAGCAGGTAAGATGGCAGGTAAGCTGATCCAAGAGCTGGGACCTATTGCCGGAGGCAAGGGAGGTGGGAAACCTGACATGGCCCGAGGTGCTGCGCCTGAGTTGGACAAGTCGGAGGAAGTGCTTCTAGCAGCTCGCAAGCTGATTTAGCAATCGGCACAAAGACGAAGCTTAGCCAAATAAGCCCTGCATCGGCTTGCCGTCGCTGCCGCCCATGCGGAAGGGGCGTTTGGAGGGTGAGGTGATGACTTTATCGTGAGCTAAGCCCATGGCGTAGGCAATAGTAGCATTGAAGTCTTGGGCAGTTGTTTTGTCTGTCGTGACTCGGGAACCATGATCGTCGGTACTACCAAATGCTTGGCCACCCACGATACCACCACCTGCCATAAGTGAGGAAAAGGCCTTGGGGTAATGGTTGCGCCCTGCATTGGTTTTGACTTCGGGAGTGCGTCCAAATTCCGTGCCCACTACAACTAGCGTGCTATCCAGAAGGCCCATGAGCTCTAGGTCCTTGAGCAAGGCTGAGAGAGCTTTGTCCAGCACCGGTATTTTCTCCTCCATCTGGTTGAAGTTGTCCGAGTGCCAGTCAAAGCCACCATACTCAACTTCGATGAAACGCACGCCACGCTCGACAAGTCGGCGTGCCAGTAGCACTCCTTTGGAGAACGCTTGGGAGCCATAGAGCAGATGGGTTTCCTTACTCTCATTACTCAAGTCAAAGGCTTCAAGGTCTTTGCTCTTCATCAAGCGAACAGATGCGTCGAAGGCTTCATTGTAGTCACGAACGTTTTTCTGCTTGTTGGCGTATCGGGCATCAAACTCAGCATCGAGTTGTTTGCGGAGCACAAGCTGTTGATTAAACTGCTGCTCGCTGATCTGATTGCGCTCGCAATTTTGCAATCCAGCGGATGCATTTCCTAAAGGCAGGGGAGCATGTGATGCTTCCATAAAACCTGCTCCAGGGTGGCTGCTACTACAATTCACCGTAACAAAAGGTGGTAGTTCACCACTCTGGTCTCCTGATAGCTTACTGGTCCATGAGCCGGTTGACGGGTGGACAATACTTGATCGTTTAGTGTATCCAGTACGCATATAGTATCGCCCTTGTGCATGTGCGCCCTGAGTAGTGCTCATCGAGCGAATGAGTGCGACTTTGTCCATTTGCTTGGCAAGGCCGGGCAGGCAGTGCCCAAGTTGTATGCCGTCGACATTGGTGCTGATAGCTCGGCAATCTCCTCGGATTTCAGAACCAGCCTCAGGTTTGGGATCGAGGGTATCGATGTGGGTCATGCCTCCTGACATGAACAAGTAGATAACACTTTTTGCCTTGCCTCCACCTGCCGCAATGATGGCAGGGTCAGCGGCGATTGCTTTCTGCTGGAAGAAGTTGGCGGCAGCACCTCCAATAGTGAGTCCAAAACAGGATTTTGCGGTAGTTGCAAGAAATCCACGGCGTGATATTTCATCGAGTTTGAGGTGAGCGTTGGACATGGCTTGTATACTTAGATTGAGATAACTTATCTGGTTTTACTGGACAAAGAGAAAGCGCTTGGAACTGACCATAGCACGGGCAAGTGTGGTCAATGTTGAGGCGTCGGCAGCAAGTGGTTCTAGCTTCTGGCGCTCCACTTCAGTGGGTAGGCACCCATAGATAGATAAAAACAAGATATCCAAACGTTGCGCGGGAGATTCAGCTTTGCGCAGTGCGGTAGAAAGCTCGCCCTTGCCGTCTGTTAATTTGGCAACCTCACGGCTGTTGAGTAGTGTCAGCGCTTGCGGAGTCGATGCTAGGGTATTGGAGGCATCAGGTGTCATGCGGTCAGATGATCCGAACTGACGTAAAAAGCTGCCGGGCTTGGAGGGAGAGCCTTGCTCTGAAGCCCGCATGTGTGACCTTGACTTGGTACGCATTTGTTTTTGCATCATGGTGGTGGCCATCATGCTTTTACCCTCTTTGATCATTTTTCTTGAAGCCATGAATCGACTTTTGGCTTCTTTTTCGAGCTTCTCGGCACCTTTGGTGTCACCTTCGGCGCGTGCTTGGGAAGCTTTATTGCGGAGTTTTGTCGCCTCAGTTTTTGCAATGTATGCATTTTCCTCCATCTCGTCGGTTGCTTCGTCGAGCTGCACAAGTTCGGGCATGGTCATACTGAATATTTTTTCGACGGTTTTGACATAGTTGTTCCATCGGTAAGCAAAGGCTTCGTTTTTATGCGCATCACGGTTACCGAATTCCAGTGTTAGGAAAGAGTCGTGGACTTCTTCCGCGGACATCCTGCGTAACACAGGCCCTTGAAAATGGTAACGCCCTCCCATCTCGGCTTCCTCTGTGGATACTTCGCTCTCGAAGAGTCTGGTGTGATACAGAATCCGCATAAATTGTTGGGTGTCGTATTCCAGAGTGCGCATCACTTTGCACAAGTAATCGAGTAATTCAGGGTGGGAAATACGCATGGTGTCTGACCAGTCATCGAGGGGGTCGACAATGCCTCGCCCAAATACCTCTGCCCAGAGGCGATTAACGATGACTTTCGTGAACAAGGGGTTTTGGGGCGAGCTTACCCAGTCAGCAAAGGCTTTGCGACGCTGCTCAATGGGCAGATCTTCCGGAATGGATTCTCCGAAGAGAGTTTTGGGAATGAGGATCTCACCCGGTTCACCATCATTGTATTGGTAGTCTTTTGGAAGACGGAGAAATTTGTCAGAGTCCTCACTGATAGCTATCTTGCGGAAGTCCTTAAAAAGAGATGAGTAATCGCGGTAGTATTTTTTACCCGCATTTTTTATCTTGTTGAATTTTTGCTTATTCTTTTTTTTCTGCCCTTGCCCAAGGATGTTGTCATTTTGCTTAAGTGTGCCGTCTTTTTGCAAAGAGTATTTGACTAGATTTCGTAAGAGATGACTCGCGCTGTCACTCTTGTAGACTGTATTGCCAGAGAAAGCAGCCAACTCGAAGTATTGTTTCTGAGTCCAGTCATCAAAGGGATGATCATGGCACTGAGCACAGCCTATTTGTGTGCCGAGGAATACCTGTGCTGTGTTGCTGACGTTGTCGAGAAGCATGTCTCGATCACGTAGATAATAGCCAACCGCCGGGTTGTCAGTAACCATGCCGTGGGACGAGAGCATGGCATTGACGAAGTCATCATAGGGCATGTTTTGATCCACTGCACCTTGGATCCAGATGTGCCATCCTAGGCCGTGCTTATCGAGGTTGGTATTCAAACGAAGCAAGTCTGCCCAGAAGTTAAACATACGGCTTTTGTAACCCTCTGAATCGATGAGGTAATCAACGAGCGTACTGCGCTTGTCTGTGCTAACATCTTCGATGAAGGAGCGCGCCTCCCCAGCGGTGGGGATACGGCCTGAGATGTTGATGTAAGCGCGTCGTGCGAAGGTAGCGTCATCAATGAGGCCGTTGGCTTTGCTTTGCTGATCTTGTAGATACTCAGCGACATATTGATCAATCTGGTGGCTGGTACTTCGTATTACCGTCTGGGCGATAGGCTTGGCCTGTAGTGGTGTGGAGCCCAGCACATAAGCCATAGCGAACACAGCGAAGCTTGGGTAGTAAAAGCTAGGCAATTTGAGGGCACTAATAAAAGAAGTCATAACTTAATGAAGTGGCTAAGTATGAAACTCATCAATTTGGCAATAGTTGCAAGAAACCTTCATTTTATATGCCACATTATTGAATGGGCGCAAAAAGTTCAGTGAGGGTGTCGTCATCGAGCTTGAGCTGTTGAAGGGCCGAAGTCAGGATGGAATCAGCTACGTTAGACTTTTTATTCTGCATTTGTTGGATGCGTTGCTCTACCGTGCCTTTGCAGATGAGTTTATGAACAAAGACGGGTTTGTCTTGCCCGATGCGGTAGGCCCGGTCTGTTGCTTGATTTTCAACAGCTGGATTCCACCAAGGATCGTAATGAATCACGGTGTCAGCATTGGTAAGTGTGAGCCCGGTGCCTCCTGCTTTCAGGGAAATGAGGAAAACCTCGGCTTCACCAGCTTGAAATTGCTCGACGAGTTCCTGCCGGTTTTTACTGGCTCCAGTTAGTTTAAGATAGCTGGTCTGTTGCTCGATAAGGTACTCTTCGATAATATCTAACATCGATGTAAATTGTGAGAACAGTAATACCTTTCTCTTTTCTTTTTTGAGAGTTTCTAAAAGTTCTTTGAGGTAGTCAAATTTACCTGATTGTTGCGGCTTTTGGGTAGGGTGATTTGATGAGAAATCTGAATCTTTATTGGCTACCAAGCTTGGATGACAGCAGATTTGGCGCAGCTTAAGTAGGGCATCAAGAAAGACGATTTGTGCTTCTTGGCCGCGGATAGCGAGTGCTTGGCGGACGTGTTTGTCCATGGTGGATCGAACGGTTTCGTAGAGGTCTTTTTCGTCTGTTCCAAGTTCGATAAGGTGGGGGATTTCTGTTTTTGGTGGTAGCTCAGTAGCAACTTGGTCTTTAGTTCGGCGCAAAATAAGTGTGCCGATTTTATTTGCCAGAGCATCGGCACGTTGCTGATTGCCCTCTTTTTCGATAGGCGTTCGGAAGGTTTCGCGAAAGGCCTCAGCATTGCCAAGCAGGCTAGGCATCAAGAAATCAAACAGACTCCAAAGCTCTCCCAGATGATTTTCGATCGGAGTTCCCGAGAGGCACAGGCGATGGCGAGCATCGAGTTGGCGCACTGCCTTCGATACTTGTGCTGCAGGGTTTTTGATATGCTGCGCTTCATCTAAAACGAGTAAATGAAATGGCTGTTGGCTGAATAGCTCGAGATCTCGGTGTAGTAGTGCATAGGAGGTAAGTGCAATATCGGAACTCGGAAGCTCCGAGAAGCGACGATGGCGATCAGCGCCTTGCAGGATCGTTACTTTTAGTGAGGGAGCAAATTGAGCGGCTTCCCGTTGCCAGTTTTCAACCACACTTGTAGGAGCAACCACCAGATTTGGCAGGGTATTACCGTTTTGTTTTTCAGCCAAGATATGTGTCAAGGTCTGCATGGTCTTACCAAGTCCCATATCGTCAGCTAAAATCCCATGTAGCTGATGGCGCGCTAGAAACTGCATCCATTCATAGCCCTCACGTTGGTAGCTTCTGAGTGTAGCTTTCAGAGTGGTCGGCACATCGATGGCTATATTGCTCGCTGCGGATTGCTGGAATTCTAGAGATGAGACTTCTAATGGAGGGTAGAACTGTGGATCGTCATGGGCGAGAGCTTCGCAGATGGACGGGGCTTCGATTTTGTGCAGACGGATTGTTTTACCGGTGAATTTGAAGTCTACAAGTTCTCCAAGGTGGGTGAGAATGCGGCGAAAACGTCCAATAGGTAGGGTAATCGCACGTCCTGCATGTTCGCCACCGGTCAGGAAAATGAGGAATTCCTGACCATCAGGCATGCCCTCGGTGAGCTCGAGGAAATTATACTCAACCAGTGTGGCTAAAATGGGCTGAAGATCCATTGTCTGTCCATCTACTTCAAAACCAGCAGAAAGGCTGAACCAGCCTCTGCCCTCATCGATGAACTCGGCCCGCCATGTTGAGGCTTCAAACTGAAGTGCTGGTTCGATAGCTCCTGCTTCGATCGTGACTTGCCAGCCTCGTTTTTCGAGTGAATTAATAGCTTCATGCTGAAAGCGTTGCCAGTAGAGAGACGGCTGCCATTGCTTGTGGTCTGGAGACCAAAGTGTGCCATCTTGATCAGGCACAGTTAGTTTTTTTAGCGATGGTGGTGGCTGCTCTGCTCCCGGCATTAGATCGAGAGCATAAAGAGTATTGAGAGCGTTCATTTCCGCGGCTCGTTGCCTCGGTTTGCTTAGATTGCCAGCTGGGTCGAGAGGGTAATGCTGTTCTTCATAGATGGCTTTTGCAGTGGCATAAACTTCTGGAAGCCATTGGAAATGTGAGCCTTCTGGTCGTTTTTTGATGTGAAGCTGAAAGCTGACTGGTTTCGCATCGTTTGTTTGATTCATTTCTCGCTGCGATTGCTGATTTTTTGCATCAGCTTGTGAATGAATTGGGCTGGATTGATGCAGGGTTTTCGTGGGTGTCTCAGCAGTTATTTCTCCGTAGGCACTGTCGAGTCTTCCGGGTCGACTCAGGTGTTCAAAGGCTGCGGCAGCATGATGACAACTGACGCCCACGCTGCAAGAGCATGAGGTATCTAGTTGAATGACATCCTGCTCCCGCCATAGAGCAATGATAGCCTCTTCCTGATGGCCCGATCGCTCCATCACCGAGGCGGTGATCTCGATATCTCCAGTATCTAAGGCTTCAATGAAACAGCTAGTGACTTGCTTAGCCCGAGCCATTTTATATCCAGCAGCAAGGCAAGAGCTGGAAAAAGATGATTTCCAATCGGCGTTAGCTAGAAATTGTTCGACGGAGTCTCGGCTCAGTCCATTATCGGTCATCATATCGTTTGCGGCTGCTAGGAATGGTTCTTTTGTCTCCAATCTTGCCGCTTTTCAAGAGGGATTCGCTCTTGGCTTGTATTTCTGTGCTTGGAGTATTGGCTGGGCCTCTTGATGATCGTTGACTACTTTTGATCTCCACATTGTAGTGCTTGGCTATATCCCGCAGTATTTTGTGCGCACCATCTTGCTTGGATTTCTTGGCGGCTTGTTTGATTTTATCACTAATGTTGCGGTAGTATGCTTGTTCATCGTATGCAGATGCTAGGTCGAGTTCGGATAGAGGCGATAGCACCCACATACGATAGGAGGCGGCAAACGCGTCGTCGTGATATTGTTTCGCGTGCTCAATAACAAAAAGTTTAGCACTTTCATTGTATTCTTCTGTCAGATCAATGAAGCGATTTTTCTCATCATTGCTGGTGTCGGCTTTTTGCATGTATTTGTTGGCGATCCAGCCACCGCCAGCGATGATAATGATGAGCAAGACGAATAGATTTTTCATATACTAATACGCTCTCAGATTAAGTCGTTGAGTGCAAGTGTTCAGGCACTCGGTAGCGCAGGATGATCATATCGGCGTCGAAAATGACGAGAAACAGCATTTTTCTTTATTTAACATATATTAATCATTGCTGTATGGGCTGCTTTTTTACATACTGACAGAGATGATTGCTATGTGAATCATACAAATATTTGAATCTTGGTATGGCCGATCCAATCAACATATTAATTGCCTGTGGTGGCACTGGAGGGCACTTGTTTCCGGGTGTTGCTGTTGCTGAGGAGTTTGATCGACTCGGGCATAAGGTAATGTTGTTGATTTCAGAAAAAAAAGTGGATGCGCAAGGTGCCGAAAAATATGGAAGGCTAGCGTTTCACAAAGTTCCCGCTATTGCCAAACCAGCAACTTTTTCGCCGCGGATGATCCCTTTCCTATTTAGGCTCTGGCGCACGGTTCGACAGTGTCGTAACTTGCTCATACAGAACCAATGCGATGCTGTGATTGGTATGGGTGGCTTCACCTCTCTGCCACCGGTGCTTGCAGGCAAAAAGCTTGGTCTAATGACCTATGTGCATGACTCCAATGCTTTGCCGGGCAAGGCAAACCGTCTTACCGCTCGGTGGTGTGACAAAGTACTTCTCGGTCTAGAGGCTGCTACATCTTACTTTAGTGATTCTGAAATTGTAGTTACCGGAACACCTGTAAGACAAGAACTGGATAGCATGCCCGAGCGCATTGATGCTCGTAAAGCCTTCGGGATGGACCCCCATGGCCCTGCTGTTTTGGTGATGGGCGGTAGTCAAGGAGCGCAATCTTTAAATAGCCTCGTGGTCGATGCCGCGAAGGCAATGCCTGGTTTGCAATTTATCCACATAACGGGAGCTTATGATTATGAGCGCGTGAAGGAGATCGCAGGGAATCGTGAAGGATATCGCGTGGTTAATTTTTGTGATGATATGGCAACAGCTTATGCTGCGTGTGATGTTGCTGTATGCCGCTCAGGTGCGTCCAGTATGACGGAGTTGGCTCATGTGGCAATTCCCTCTATTTTGGTTCCCTATCCACACGCGGCGGATAATCACCAAACGGTTAACGCTCAGGTCTTTGCTGATGCTGGTGCCGCTGTCTTGCGGTCGGAAGATGAGCTTGATGCCGGCCAACTTGTTGCGGACCTGACTAAAATCGTTGAAAATGGAGAATACAGAGAAGCGATGTCAAAGCAGGCGGCTTCTTTTGCTGTTCGAGATGCAGCGGCTCAAATTTGTGGTGTTATTTCAGCAGATTTAGTAACCGAGTAATTTTACGTATATCAGTTAGACCAATGAGTATGAATATCGATGAGCTTAGCAAACGATTAACAGACCGGGAAAACCCCGTGAAGGTTCATCTCATTGGTGTGGCTGGATCTGGCATGAGTGGTTTGGCCTTGTTGTTGCTGGGCATGGGGCATCACGTCAGTGGCTCGGACATGGTTACCAGTGGTGAAACCCAACGTATGCAGGGTTTGGGGTTAAACTTCTCGAGTCCTCACAGGGCAGATGAAGTCCATGGTGCGGATGTGGTGGTGTATTCCTCTGCGATCCGTGAGGAGAACCTCGCACGTGCTGAGGCGCGTGCTCAGGGTATTCCCTGCATCAGGCGTGCTGAGTGTTTAGCCGCGATTTTACATACTCGTGATGGAGTCGTCATTTCGGGGACCCACGGCAAAACGACGACTTCAGCAATGTGCGCTCATGTGCTTAGACGCGGCGGTATGATGCCTTGTCATTACGTTGGTGCAGAAATTCCCGTGTTAGGCACTAATGCACATTGGGAACAGGATTGTAAGGTGATGGTCGCGGAGGGAGATGAAAGTGACGGCACATTGGCTCTCTATCACCCAAAGCATTCTGTTGTTCTCAATATTGAGGAGGAGCATTTAGATTTTTACCGTGATATTGACCACATCAAGGAGGTCTTCACTAACTTACTGAACCAGACCAGTGGCAAAAAAATATATTTCTCAGGTTGCCCTGTAGCCAGTGAGTTATGTTCAAGCTATGAGGGGGCGATTTCGTATGGCTGGGAGCATGCGGATTATACCGCCAGTGAAATCCATGAAAGTGGAGGTATGGTATCATTTGATGTGACCAAGAAAGGAAAGCATCTCGGGCGAGTAGAGCTTGGTATTCCCGGTAGACATAATGTGCTCAATGCACTGGCAGCGATCATTATTGCAGATACTTTGGAAGTAGATTTTCAGCTGGTTGCTCGAGCTTTGGCAACTTTTGCAGGAGCAAGGAGGAGATTTGAGAATAAGTATGTCTCGTCTCATTTACGCATCGTCGATGACTATGGGCACCACCCAACAGAGGTCGAGGCCACATTGCAAACAGCTCGTTCGCTGAGTCCTGGGCGCCTCGTGGTAGTATTTCAACCACATCGCTACAGCCGCACTCAGAAATTGGCAGATGACTTTGGCAAGGCCTTGCAGGGTGCAGATCTTGTTTTCGTTACTGATATTTACCCTGCCAGTGAATCACCTATAGAAGGTGTCACTGCTCAAACCATCGTTGATGCAGTTGAAGCTCATGGTGATGTATCGGCTAAGGTGGTGGGACCCGTTCACAATGCACATCATTTGGTTGGGAATGCATTACAAGCTGGTGATTTATTACTTACCTTGGGAGCTGGCAACGTGCATGAGATTGGTACTAAAATTGCCCGTGATATGGCAGTTCTTGAGGAGCTAGTTCGTTGCTGTGCAGTCGATGGTGAACTGGGGCAGGCGGCCACGATTAAAGCAAAGCTCTATGAACCAATGAACCGGCACACAACTATTCTCTGTGGTGGGCCAGCACAGTATTGGCTTGAGCCGCAAACCTTTGAAGCATTCTCTAGCATCGTCAAGTATTGTCGAGATCGAGGTGTTGCGCAGCGCATTGTCGGACGAGGTTCAAATTTGTTAGTCCGAGATGGTGGAATACGTGGTGCGGTTATTCACCCCGCTGGAGGTCAATTTTCTGCCGTTCAAGTCGAGGGGGATGTTATTGTATCGGGAGTGGGTGCGAGGTTTAAAAAGTTAGCTAGTGTTGCTGCAGCGAATGGGCTGACAGGTATGGAGTGGATGGAAGGAATTCCTGGTAACGTTGGTGGCGGCTTACGCATGAACGCCGGAGCGATGGGTATTGAAACCTTTGATCAGGTCATTGAGGTCACCTTCCTCGATGAGGATGGAGAGATACGGAAACGTAATTGTGATGAGATTAAAGCGCTCTACCGCAATGTGCCCGAATTACGAAGAAACTACGCCCTACAAGCCAGTTTTCAGGCGGGTGTGTCCGACACCGAATCGATTAAACAGCTCACTGAGGAATCAAAACGAAAAAGACGCTCGTCTCAACCCATTGCTGCCAGTGCTGGGTGTATTTTTAAGAACCCTGAGGAGGGGCCAGCTGGTAAGCTAGTTGATGAGCTAGGAATGAAAGGAGCCTCGGTAGGCAAAGCTCAGGTATCTAGTGAACATGGGAACTTTATCGTCAACCGTGGTAAAGCGAGCTCTTCAGATGTTCTTGGGTTGATTGAGCACGTTCGAAAAGAAGCCAGAGAAAAGCGTAAGATCAACTTGGAAACAGAAGTTCAAATCATAGGTGAAGACGAATTTACTTTTTGAGCCATGCAACGAATTTTTAATACAGATAAATGAACAAGGATTTACTTATTGCTGTGCTGATGGGAGGCCCTGGCTCTGAGCGGGAGGTTTCATTAGCGTCTGGCGGTGCTGTTCTGGAAGCACTCAAGGAGCAGGGATTAAATGCGGTAGCGGTTGATGTGATGAGTCATTCCATTAGCCTGCCCGCAGGCACTGGGCTGTGTTTCAACACCATTCACGGCACCTTTGGTGAGGATGGTGAATTGCAGTCCATACTCGAGAAGGTGCAGATGCCCTACACCGGTGCTGGACGTGAGAGTAGTCGCATTGCTTTTGATAAAGTAGCTAGTAAAGAGGTATTTGTAGCACACCAGGTGCCGACACCAGCGTCAGAAATCGTGGATTGCTCAAATGGCGCAAGGTTGCCTGAGATGAGCCCCCCTTATGTGGTCAAACCACCTTGTGAGGGTTCGAGTGTAGGTGTGCATATCGTGCACGATAAGTCAGAAGCTCATGCTGCCATGGAGGATGCAGCAAAGTATGGCAAGGAGGTATTAGTCGAACAATACATTGACGGGCTGGAATTGACGGTAGGTGTACTAGATGGTGTAGCTTTGCCGATCGTGCATATTGCGCCGCGAAGTGGGTTTTATGATATGAACAATAAGTATCCTTGGCTCAATGATGACGGAGCTACGGATTATTACTGTCCAGCTGAGCTTGATGAGGCGACCACACTGGCCGTGCAACAAGCAGCCTTAGAAGCGCACAAGGCCCTAGGTATTGAAATATACTCTAGAGTCGATGTCTTATTGGATAAGGAGGGTAGTCCTTACGTCCTCGAGGCGAATACTATTCCGGGCATGACAGCCAGCAGCCTATTACCCAAAGCGGCCCAGGTTGCAGGATATGAATTTGGACCTTTGTGTGAAAAAATAGCTGATATCTCCCTAACATACCGAACCTAAAAAACCTATGGCAGGATCAAGAACTCGAAGAAAAACAAGCACACTCCAGCGCAATACGCGTCAGGGGGGAGACCTTAAGCGTCTTCACATTAAAGTGAGCTCTCCTCGGATCGTGATGTATCAAGTCATGCGAGGGATGAGCAAGGGGGTAAAATGCTTTTTCTGCTTATTATTAGTTGGTTTAGCTTTGTTAGGAGGCTATCAGGGCATTAAAAATCTCTTTTTAGGGAATGAAAAATATCAAATTAAAGAGCTCAAACTGACGACGAATGGTGCGCTCGACCACGCAAGAGTAATCAACTTAGTGGGTCTTGATTTGGGGGCAACCTTGTTTGCTGTAAACACCGATGATGTTCATGATCGTTTGAGCGCTTTGCCTGAAGTGGTGAATTGTGAAGTAGAGCGCCGGCTGCCTGGAACGCTCAAAATTGATATAGAAGAGCGGGTTCCATATGCTTGGTTGAAATGTGAGGACGTCGGCTACTGGGGGCGGCAGGCTGATGGCGTATTAATTGATGCAGATGGCGTTACCTTTCCCTGCGTAGGAGCGATGTGGCAAACATCTCAAGGCCTGCCTGTTATTGAAATGAGAGAAGCCAGAGTCGAAAATTTCGAGCATGGGATCAAAGTGCGGCACGCTGATTTATTGCGAGCCATCCACCTAATGAAGGTCATTGAGGAGGCAGATGTTCGTGCTGAATGGTTGCCTCAGCAGATTACATTAGTGAACGACTACTCGATACAGGTGGTGTGTTCTGATCAATCAAAAGCGATATTTGGTATGTATGACCATAAGCGACAGGTGAAAGACTTTATCACGATTCATGAGCATTGCCTGGCAGAGAATATCAAGAATGTTGATGATGATATGAGGCGTGAAATCAAGATGATGAATTTGATACCGCGCAGAAATATCCCTGTTGAGTTTAAAAAACAAACGGCTCTGCTGGACATCCCATTACTGATTAAACCAAATATTCCCGGCGCTCGTTAAATTATTAACCATTTTTCAATTCACCCTATGGCAAAATCAAAAATTCATGTAGGTCTCGAAATAGGCACTACTAAAACCTGTATGGTCGTTGGGGAGGTAAAGCCCGACGGCTCTGTGAAGATACTTGGTGTAGGGGAAACCCGAAGTGCAGGTATCAGGAAGGGAGAGATTACAGATTACCCTCAAGCCAAAGCTGGAGTTAAAGAGGCTTTATTACAAGCGGAGGATATATGCGATGTTGATATCAGCAGTGTGCTTTTATCCGTCACGGGGCTACATATTGAAGGAGTCAATAATCTAGGAACTTATCGTTTACCGGATGAAGAGGAGGAAATTCATGAAGGGCATCTTGCTGAGGCAACTGAAATAGCACGAGACTTGGCTATTCCTGGGGATCACGTCTACTTACACAACTTCATTCGTCATTACCACCTCGATGGGCAGGAGCATGCGGTAAGCCCAGTCGGGCTACTTGGCCGATCACTTGAAGTTGATTTTCACATCGTTCATGGCGTAAGAACACGGATTCAGAATAGCATCAAGTGCGTAAGGGAAATACCACTCGATGTCGATGACGTGGTTTTTGCACCTATCGCAACAGCTCAAGTAGCGCTAGAGAGAGAGCATAAAGATGCGGGAGCCTTGGTGATTGATATTGGCGGTGGTACCGCTGACTATGTATTGTATCTTAAAGGTGCTATCGCTGCTTCAGGATGTATTCCTGTGGGAGGTGACCACATTACTAACGATATTCATTTGGTGACTAAGATTCCATTGAGTCGTGCTGAAGAATTGAAAAAGAATGAGGGAGATTGTTCGGGAGACCCAGCGAGGGGTGTGGGTAATGTGCCTGTAAAAGATGACCACGGTCTAGTTGAGAGTGAGATCAAGCGATCGTTGCTCAATGAGATTATCCATGGGCGTCTGGAAGAGACCTTACGCTTGATACGTGATCGGCTTCCAGAGGGCTCCCTTAAAGGAGTTGGTTCAGGAGTGTTTTTGACCGGAGGAACGAGTCGGATGCGCGGGCTTACCGAATTGGCTAATGAGGTGTTTGGATTATCTATTTATGTTGCCGATCAAGTCAATATGAGTGGAATACACGCCAGCTTTCGTGACCCACAGTATTCAACAGCCGTAGGGCTTATTCGATACGCGCAGATTTTAGATGCCGAACGGGAAGCTGAATCAAGAGGCTTCTTCAGCAGGTTGTTGAAATTATTCTGGCCTTTTTGAAGGCAGACCTAACAAAATTGGTTGATGACCTGAAGGAGTGAGAAAGTAAGCTCATGGCTTGCAGTTGCCTGATTCTTGCCCTTGAATGGTATTATGAAACTTAAATTCTGTGGTGCAGCTGGAACTACGACAGGTTCTCAGCATTTACTGGAGGTGAATGGTAAGCAAATACTGTTGGATTGTGGTTTGTATCAAGGGCGGAGGAATGATGCTTATGAGATTAATTGCTGTTTTCCTCATTTTGACCCGAAAGACATAGATTGTGTTGTGCTATCACATGCGCATATTGATCACTCTGGTAATTTGCCAAACTTGTGTAGCAAAGGTTTCGATGGTAATGTTTATGCCACATTTGCCACGCGTGATTTGTGTCAAGTCATGCTCGAGGATAGCGCTCACATTCAGGAGAGTGATACCAAATGGCTTAACAAACACTTGGCCAAGAAAAACAAGCCGCTTGTTGAGCCTCTTTATGAAGCGAGAGATGCGGAGAAGTGTCTCAAGCAATTTGTGAATGTGGGGTATGAGCGTCCAATGATAATTGCACCGGGTGTGACCATGTGGTTCTACGATGCAGGCCATATATTGGGTAGTGCTCAAATTGTACTAGAAATCGAAGATCAAGACGACGGCAAGACCAAGCGCTTCCTGTTTTCTGGTGATGTTGGTCGTGGAGGTAATGATCTGCTTAATGACCCCGTTGCGGTAAAAGATGTTGATTATATGTTGATGGAGAGCACCTACGGGGGGCGTGAACATGAGCTAGGAACGGGGGCCGATGATAGCATTGCTGATGTGCTTAATGATGCGATTAAGCGTGGTGGAAAAATTATTATCCCTTGTTTCGCGGTCGAACGCACACAGCAGATTCTCTATGTTTTGCACCAATTATTCGAGAGTGGTCGAGTGCCCGAAGTTCCTGTTTTTGTTGACAGCCCATTGGCTGTGAATGCTACTGAAATATTTCGTTTGCACCCGGAGTGCTTCAACAAAGAGGTTAATGACTTCCTATATGAAAAGCGTAACCCGTTTGGCTTTGAAGGGCTGACCTTGATTAGATCTGTTGCCAAGTCCAAGGAGCTCAATGATAGCGAAAAGCAGGGGATAATCATCTCGGCTTCGGGCATGTGCGAGGCTGGCCGAATCCTGCATCATCTCAAAAATGGTATCGATAACCCGAACAATACGATTCTTTTTGTCGGTTATTGTGCGAAAAATACCTTGGGTTGGAAAATACGCCACCGTCAACCAGAGGTAAATATTTTTGGGCAGCCATACAATCTACGTGCACATGTTGAGATCATGGATTCATTCTCGGGCCATGCAGATAATTCCGAACTTATCGATTATTTTAAAGCCACGACAGGCAGTAAAAAGAAGGTTTGGTTGATCCATGGTGAGCAGTCCAGATCAGAGATTTTTCGTGAAGAGCTGCAAGCTGTCCACGACGGTGAAGTCGAGGTCGGTGTTTTAGGTGAAATTATTACTTTTTAGTAGAAGCATCGACACTCTACTAATGGCCGAGTAATTCGGTCGGCCTTGTGTATCTATCACTTAAAACTCACCTTTTTGGTAAGGCCAGCTCGTCTCCGTTGTCATACTCCTCTTTGTCAGGTAGTAATGTATTTCGATCCCCAGGAAGCCAAGGCAGCGACTGATTATACAGCGGTGAAACATGATTTCCGTGAATGCTATTGAGTCTGCGTGGAGTTGCCTGCTGATCGATCACTTCGTTTTTATAATATAGCTCAACCACGTGTCCGTAATATTGTCGCTGGCCGAACAAATGTGCCTGTGCCAGGTCAGCCTCTGGGATTGTGTAAGAAATATTGACAGTTTCTTCGTGACTAGCACCTTTCCAATCTACCTTACCATCCCATTGTGCTTCACTTATTTTAGCGTGTGAGCTGGCCTTTTTAATTTCGCTGTTTTCAAGTTGGTCATAGAAATGAACTTGCACACTAACGTCGGAGGGATTGATGCTTTTATCTGGTCTTGCAAGGATTGTGATCGCTAAATTGACTTGTTGCTCATCACGGTTTTCATTGTTGCGGCGCACGTTCATGGGCCCAATCGATATCGCTGGCCGGTTGGCGTAAGCAGCATCCATTCCTTTAGTTAGCTTCTTAGCTGAGAGTTTGAAGAAGCTCCCAGCTGCAATTCCCATTTGCTGTACCTCCTGGTATTGATCTGCCGCTTGAGTGTATAAGCCCATTTCCTCATAGAGTAGGCCTTTATTGTAGATGACAGCAGCTTCAGATGGGTCGCGGCGAGCAGCCTCGTCAAGCTTGAGCATTGCACGCATCATATCACCATCCAACTGGAGCGCTCGAGATTCTGCTATAAGCTTTTCCACAACAGGATCGGCAATGATTACAGAGTCATAGCTCGGGGTGAATACAGGAACAGATACGTCTACTATGGTGATGGGTTCGCCTCCAATGATCGTGGCAGATTCTCCGCTTGCACTTCTGCTGGTATCAGGTTTGAGGTTGGAGCTTGTATCAGAATTACGCTGAATTCGTGTCGTTTCTGTTTTGTAGCTGGCGAGAATTTCGTCAACACTTCTCGTCCTAATCGGCTCAGAATAGCTGGCGGGTATGGGAGTGGCGACAAGCTCAGGAGCTGGCACTACTTGCCTCTCACTCGTTAAGGCTAATGCGATACTGATAAACTGAGCAAATGCAATCAATGCCAGAAGCCAGCAGGCAATGAGAAAAGTTGGACTAGTGGACTGTGTAGGCACGGATTTTGATTCCGGTGTGGAGGGTGCACTTTGTGTCTGTGAACCCAGTGTTTGCATCAAATCAATAAACTATTATTTATAGTTAGCTACCTTAATAGTTGATTTGCAATGAGTCAATGGGGGAAGTGTCTGGGTATTGATTGGACACTGTAAATGTCGAAGCCCACATGAAAGAACTGTGATAGGGCACGCTGCAGGGCTCACAATCGTGTGAGCTTCACGAAGTTCTTATGCGCGCCAATTAAGTGCGCCCTTCTTGAGGGCATAGACGTATGCGACGGTCAATATACCAACGAAGCCACACACACTATAGAATGCCATGTTGCCGATGGCTGCAAGCTCACGGAATTGTACCGCCCAAGGATAGAGAAATACAACCTCGATATCAAAGATGACGAACAGCATCGCTACTAGATAAAACTTGACGCTAAATCGAGGTGCGCCATCTCCGATAGGGAGCATGCCACACTCGTAGGGAGAATCTTTGATTGCATTTTTACTGCCCTTTTTACCGAATAAAACACTCATGATGAGCATGCTTGCGCAAAATCCGATAGCGACTAGTGCCTGCATGATGACGGGTAAGTAGTTTTCGATCATATTATTGAGTGTGAATAGGTAACTGAATGGTGTGAAAACAGAAGGCTGCTGAGCTCAAAAAGAGAAAACCCGCACCACCTACTGAATGGGTGATACGGGTTTTAAAACTATTCGGATGGTTTTAACCAGCACGAAATTTTAAAGTGTAATCTTGATTCATCAAGCTTGCACTATGCAGAATCTTGAGCTGCTAAGAAGTCACTGTGAGCTTCGGATAGCTTGGCTAATCCCTTATACTCTTTGCCTTCTTTCTCAATCATCCCACGGGTGACAAGGTTTTGTAGTTTTTCGTATGCGCGGAGGCGGAGCATTTCTTCTCCGCCGCTAACGGCGTTGCGTTCCTTCAGTCTCGCGTATACAGCTTCAAATAAATCATTAAATCCGAAGAAGCTGTCATCATCCCCTAAAACGTTAACAATTTCATCAGTCACGTGATCTGGGACGCGGCGAGAGAAACGAGTTCTTTTCGTAGTAGCCATGAGCAAATTATACCACGTTATTTCATTTGTGCTAAATGAAAATAAGAAAAAGCAGAAAAATGATGTTTTTTTCATGGCCGTGGAAATGATGGATTGTCAAAATGACAGTGTTGACAGGCAACTATATTTCAGCGATGTCATCAAGAATCATGACCACTTCAGAAGCAAAACATGTAGCAATCGTGGGGGCTACGGGTGCCGTTGGACAAGAAATGCTCGATTGTTTAGATGAGCGTAATTTCCCAATAAGCGAACTAACTTTACTTGCATCGGCCAGATCTGCCGGCAAGGAGATTCCGTTCAGAGGTAGTTTAATCAAAGTTAAGGAATTAACACATGATAGCTTTGATGGGGTTGATATCGCTTTATTTAGTGCCGGCGGGGGCTTGTCTCTTGAATATGCTCCCAGTGCAGCTGCAGCGGGGGCCGTCGTTATTGATAATTCATCAGCCTTCCGTATGGATGATGAGGTGCCATTAGTGGTACCTGAGGTTAATCCAGAGGCTATCAAAGATCGGCCCAAGGGCATTATTGCCAATCCGAACTGCACTACGATCATCACCTTGATGGCGCTTAGCCCGCTTCATAAGCTTTACGGATTACGCAGTATTATTGCTTCAAGCTACCAAGCTGTCTCTGGCAGTGGTGCTCAGGGTATCATTGAGCTCGATGAGCAGATTAAGGTATTGGGGGCTGGCGGAGAAGTCTCCGAGGACATGAAGAATGTGTATCCGCATCAGATTGCATCAAATGTAATTCCTCATGTTGATGCTTTTACGGATGACGGTTATACAAAGGAAGAGCTTAAAATGCTCAATGAAAGTCGAAAGATACTGGGGCTGCCAGATCTGAGAGTGACCTGTACGTGTGTGCGCGTGCCTGTGCACCGTTCACATTCAGTGAGTGTGACAGCTCAATTTGAGCGGCCTGTAGATGTGGCTGAGGCTCGAGCTGTCTATGAAAATTGTTCAGGCGTGGATGCTAAGGATGATCCCGAAAATAGCCTTTATCCAGTACCGCTAGATACGACCAAAAAAGATAACTGCCTAGTAGGTCGAATTCGTAAAGATATGGTGTTTGATAACGCCTTGGCTTTATGGGTTGTTGGTGACCAAGTACGTAAGGGCGCCGCGCTCAATGCCGTGCAAATTGCTGAGCTTGTGTAATTTGTGCTAATCCGATATCACCATTCCGATGGACGATCTTAAACCGTGGCTGAGAGCCAAGCAGAAAGAGGTAGATTCCGCCTTGGGAAGGTTCTTGCCGCGCGAGAGCGCTAAACCTCAAACGATTCACAAGGCGATGCGTTACAGCATTTTTGCTGGCGGCAAACGTTTGCGTCCCATATTATGTCTGGCCGCGGCTGATGCATGCGGTGGTTCGGTTAAGAGCGCATTAGCGCCGGCATGTGCCACTGAGGTTATGCACACCTATTCACTGGTTCACGATGATCTGCCCAGCATGGATGATGATGATCTTCGTCGTGGCAGACCCACATCACACAAGGTGTTCGGGGAGGGTATGGCTGTTTTAACAGGTGATGCTTTGCTCACAGAGGTCTTTGCGATCATCGCTCAAACCCCGGCTACCAAACGTTATGAGGTGAAGGAGTATGTTGATGAAATCGCCGCAACCGGTGGTAGTCGAAAATTAATTGGTGGGCAGGTACTCGACCTTGAGGGGGAAGGTAAAAAACTGGGGAAGAAAGATTTGGTCAAAATTCATGAGGCAAAGACTGCAGCGCTTCTCACTAGTGCTGTGCGCTTGGGTGCTATGTCTGCCAATGCGACCCCTCGTAAATTGGAGGCACTCACGATTTTCGGTTATAATCTCGGCCTGGCATTTCAGGTAATTGATGACATCTTAGATGTTACTCAAACGACAGAAATGTTGGGTAAAACTGCAGGAAAGGATGAAGCTGTAGATAAGTCTACTTATCCTGCAGTAATGGGACTGGAAGCTTCCCGAAAAGAGGCGGCTCGTTTGACTAAAAAAGCACTCAGTGCCCTTCAGGTCTTCGGTAACAAGGGGAAGAGGCTGGATCAGATTGCGCGCTATCTACTCGAACGTGAGTATTAATAGTGATAAGTAAAAATGACCTGCTAGCGGCAAAGTGGCTTGCAGATATCAACCAATACAGGATCTATGCCCGCTGTCTGGTCGGTGACTTCATGGATAGGTACGGTGTCGTAGCTGCCTGAGCGGTAGACCATGATTTTATTGGTTTCGCCACGATGGAGCGAGTCAACGGCTGCGATACCGAATTTGAATGCCATGAGTCGGTCCCGCACAGTTGGGGACCCACCACGCTGAATATGGCCCAGGGTTGTAAGCCTCGCATCCATCTTTAATTTCTCGTTAATCCAGCGAGTTAAGTAATCGCCCATCTTACAACCTTCAGCCACAATCGCTATTAGGAACTGGCGACCATGTTCGATATCTTTGCGAAGTCGCGTTTCGATTGATTCAAGATCATACTCAAGTTCTGGCACCAGACAAATTTCCGCACCACTGGTGACTGCTGATGCCATTGCGAGATAGCCACAATGCCGGCCCATGGTCTCAACCACAAAGGCACGGCTGAATGAGCTTGCGGTGTCTCTAATGCTGTCGACATTTTGCCGAATCATATTGAGTGCGGTGTCGACACCGAGGCAATAATCCGTGCCGGGGATGTCATTATCGATGGTGGCGGGAATACCAGCGAAGGGGACCTTAAAATCACAATAGAATTGGTTCAGGGCGCGAAATGAACCATCACCACCAATAACAATCAACTTCGTGATGCCGTGCTTTTTCAGGTTCTCAAACGCTTGTTTTCGATGTTCGTATTCAAAAAATCGCTTCGAGCGCGATGAACGAAGAACCGTGCCACCACGGTGGAGGATGCCTGAGACATCGTGGGGCGTTGCCTCTTTGATATGGTCGTCTATGAGCCCCCGAAGACCATTGTGGACCAGATACGGCTTGTAGCCGAGCATTCGTGAGTAATCGACAGTACATTTGACTGCGGGATTCATTCCTGCAGCATCACCGCCCGAGGTCATTATTGCTATTCCTTCCATCGCTTTAAAAGGTGTAATTTGTGGCCCTTGTGAACTACCGATCGTTATATAGCCAGAGCCAAGTCGGGCGATACTTAATCAGAAAATGGTACTTTGGCAAGGATCACCATTGGTCTATAATTCAATAATTGTGCAGTTGACAAGGCTCAGCATCGCCACTACCACCAAGCCGCTTTGCGAAAGCATTTTCGCGATGCGTGATGATATTTCATCAAGGCGGAGTGGCCAAGTGGTAAGGCATCGGTTTGCAAAACCGACATTCGCGGGTTCGATTCCCGCCTCCGCCTCCATCACCACCTTTAACAGGTGGTTTTTTTGTTTTCAGGTGATGTGACCTTAAATGTTGGTTCAACCCTTGCGGAGGGGGGATGAGAACCCTTCCGGAAGAAGCTAGGCGACTGGAGGCCCGGGTTTGAACGCACAAACATCGTGCATCACGATGTATCGATCGAATCAAAATGCCGGAGGAGGCATTTTTCACGTTAGCATAGGCTGAATGGAATGAAGTCATTCCCGCCTCCGCCTCCATCACCACCTTTAACAGGTGGTTTTTTGTTTTCAGGTGATGTGACCTTAAATGTTGGTTCAACCCTTGCGGAGGGGGGATGAGAACCCTTCCGGAAGAAGCTAGGCGACTGGAGGCCCGGGTTTGAACGCACAAACATCGTGCATCACGATGTATCGATCGAATCAAAATGCCGGAGGAGGCATTTTTCACGTTAGCATAGGCTGAATGGAATGAAGTCATTCCCGCCTCCGCCTCCATCACCACCTTTAACAGGTGGTTTTTTTATTTTTCGTTGTTTCTCAGCGCCCACATGATTTAAAGTAGCGTTAATTGATAATGATCAATAAGTTACCCATGCAGCATTATGAAACGTTTAGATTATAGAATCACTTTGTTTAGCATATTTTTTTTCCTGCAGCCTCTTTTGACGCAAGCTGCTGAAACTCGTCAGTGGACCAGCGCCAAAGGTAGTCAGTTAACAGCAGCACTAGTGAATAAAACGGACACTCATTTGACGCTTAAACAAGCATCTGGCAAAGAGATCACCCTCGCTATTAAGCAGCTTAGTGAGGCAGATCAAGATTACCTGATACAGCTCGACAGGCTTGATCGAGTTGCTGACCCTCAGCCACCTGCAACTAAGGGGAAGAGAAATAAAAAGCGAACTGCGAAGGGCAAGAAGGCTCTCTTGCCTGTGCTGCATCAAGGTGATGGCGATGGATCTTTTGCTTATGTCGAGGGTGATTATTATCAGGCTCGTATCAATCCCAATGGAACTATGCATGTGTTCATTAAGGATAAAGAACAGGCGAGTGGTCTTCTCGACGGCTGGGCAATGATAGTCGAACCTGTGGCCTATCGTAAAAATAGGTTGGGAACGGTGAGCGCGCTTAAGATTGTGGATGTGCTTAAGCATGGTGAGCCTGTTGAAAATCCAGATGAGGTCAAGTTGTCGGTGATGCTCGCAGGCGGCATCAAGTGTGATTTTATATACGAGTTTAACGATAAGGGCATAACTACGTGGATGCAGAGTGAGCATGGCTCTGACCCGCCGGAAATAATGAGTCACATGATGACTCACCGACTTGGCCGAGTATCAGAGCTTGCGAGTGATCAAAAGGATTTGGAGAAAATGAGACTTAAGGTTGGTTCTACCAAATATGATTACTTTAATAAGCACCGAATCAGTTCAACTGCATCAAATGACAAATACGAAGTGAGTATGCCTGCCATTACTAAAGTGAAGATCCTATTCAACAAGGGTTTTGACAAAGGCACTCGATTGATGACTTGGAAGTATGGTGATGACCCGCTTTCAAAAGGGTATTTTATTAGATCGCGTAAAAGTGATTTTGATTCCTCAAAACATGCTGCGGAGAAAACCAGTATTACCTTCAAGGGGTAGGTGAAGAGCGCGGGTTTATGTGGAACATGACCGCTGAAAGAAAAAGTGAGCCATAGTGTTGGGCTAAGATGATACATTTTTTGTTCTCTCTGCTTGCAGTGATGTGGATAGAGGCTTAAGTCATCTATTAATGAAACCAACAATCAAAACATACGGGTTTACTCTGATGATGGCTTTGGCTGGATGTCTGATATCTTGTGCCGAAGAGAAGAAAGCTACTGATAATAATGCTGCAGCTAGTGATGAGTCTAAGGCAAAGACCGAGGCTGCAGTGAAAGACATCCGTATTGAGCTCAATACGAGTAAGGGAACGATTGAGGCTATTATTTTCGCATCCAAGGTGCCGATGACAGCAGCTAACTATCTTAATCTAGCCAAAAGGGGATATTATGAGGGCCTTAAATTTCACCGGGTGATTCCCAATTTTATGATTCAGGGTGGCGATCCTCAAGGTACGGGCAGAGGTGGTCCTGGCTATCGTTTTGGTGATGAGTTTGACCCATCACTCAAGCATGATGGTCCTGGAGTCTTCTCCATGGCGAATGCTGGCCCAGGAACCAATGGGTCACAGTTTTTCGTGACGCACAAAGAAACATCATGGCTGGATAACCGTCACAGTGTGTTTGGTAAAGTCACCAAGGGGCAAGATATCGTCGATGCAATCATGGCGGGAGATACGATTATGTCGATTAAGGTGCTCGACTCGACCGATGCTCTCTTTGCTGCTGAGAAGGATAATCTAGCGAAGTGGAATGCGGTGCTAGGAGCCGAGTAACTCTATCTATTTTTAATACTCAAAAAAACCACCTCTTGCGTCAAGCAGGAGGTGGTTTTTTATGATAGATTGCAGATTACTAAATTTGCAGTTTGGTATGTTGAAATTCTCTAGGAGTTTTGTGGGACTAGTTCGATCACTACGCGACGATTTGCTTGGCGTCCGGCTGCTGTATTATTAGAGGCAACTGGTTGATCTTGGCCACGTCCATAGATAAGAATGCGTTGGTCGATCACCCCACCTGCTTGGAGGTATCCTGCTACTGAGCGTGCGCGTTTCTCAGAGAGTTTATAGTTGTAGCTACGTGCGCCTACGTTGTCTGTGTGACCCGTGATGTCGACCATGGTGCGCTTATACTTTGCGAGAATGATTCCGACGCCATCGAGGGTGTTGCGTGCGCGGTCACTCACCTCAGAGCTGTCAGTGGCAAAGGTGATGTCGCCGGGCATGTTGAGCGTTAGGTTGTCGCCATTGCGTGTGACGCTGACCCCAGTGCCAGCGAGGTGTTGGCGAAGCTCGGCTTCTTGCTTGTCCATATAATCACCAATAAGACCTCCAGCGAGAGCACCTATCCCTGCACCAACCATGGCCTTTTGTCTTCTGTCCGTACTTCCAGAGCCAGTAAGAGACCCTAAACCTGCACCAATAAGACCGCCGATGACAGCGCCTGATGTAGATCGGCTATTTTGTTGTTCGCCCGTATAAGGGTTTGTTGTTTGGCATGAGCTAAAAGCTAGAATAGAGGCAAGCGCGAGAGAAATAGATTTTAATTGAATCATAGAAATATCTTAAAACAGCGATTGGTAAATGCCACTAAAAAAATATGATCAAGATGTTGTATGAGTCAGTATGTTGATTGCTATGCTGATTTGTTTTCACGCTTGCGGTTATGCCTCTCTGTTGGTTTGCTGTGGATAGTCGATTGCCTCATGGAGTGGCGCTAGACACAATACCCATGGCTATTGCACAAAACACCATTGCCCTTGTTTTTGACTATGATCAGACATTAAGTCCGAGTTATATGCAGGATGATGTTATCTTTCCAGAGTTTGGAATTAACCCTGAATCTTTCTGGAAAAAATGTAACCGACTCGTTCAGGAGCAAGGTTGGGATGGTGAGCTTGCCTATATGCATTGTTTGCTGGGTTACTTGGAAATGGACCAGGTGACCAATGATCGCCTCGTTGAGCTTGGGGCAAATTTGAGCTACTTTCCCGGGGTTCCAGATATTTTTGATGAGTTGCGTAAACGCTGCCTGAGTCCCGAGCATGTGTCTCAAGACATTACCATCGAGTATTACATTGTCTCGTCAGGTTTGAAGGCGTTGCTCGATGGTTGTAGTATTAAAGAAAACTTCCGAGCGATCTACGGTTGTGAATTTGGGGAGGATGAACAAGGGCACATCAGGCATGCAAAAAGAACGATATCCCACACCACAAAAACTCAATTCTTATTCAGGATCAATAAAGGTTTGTTAGACTTTAAGGATGACGTTAACGACCACATGAACCCCAATCTGCGCCCCGTTCCATTTGAGAATATGATCTATGTAGGCGATGGGCCTACTGATGTGCCATGCTTTACTGTTATGCGTAAAAATGGAGGTAATGCTATTGCGGTTTATAACCCTGAGGACCCATCGCGTAATAGCTTTAGGAAATGTTATCAACTGTGCGCGAGAGCTGACCGGGTTAAGCACATAGCTCCTGCTAATTACTGTGAGGGTAGTCATTTGCGTTTATTGCTTGAGCATATGGTGAGTGAGGTTGCGGATTCTATTTTGCGTCGCCAGCTGGATGAAATTCAGAATGGCAGGGTCGCTGCACCTGGTTTTTAGTCGTGTTACTCACCTAAAAGTTAGAAATTTCTTGTCACCACTTATCATAAACATACTACACATTGATGCAGCACATTCATTTCATTGGTATTTGCGGAACAGCGATGGGCTCTGTTGCCGCGGCAATGCATGCAAAAGGTTTTACCGTCACTGGCTCAGACGAAAATGTCTATCCGCCGATGTCGACATTTCTCGAGCAGCAGGGCATTCAGATCTTTCCGGGCTTTAAGGCAGGCAATATCCCAGAGACGGCGGAAGTCATTGTTGTGGGTAATGCGATTAGCCGTGGCAATGAGGAGGCTGAAGCGGCCTTGGAAAGGAAACTTCTCTATGTATCGCTTCCCGAAATTCTCAAAGAACACTTTCTACGTGGCCGCAGAAACTTAGTGGTGAGCGGTACCCATGGAAAAACGACGACAAGCTCAATGCTGGCATGGATTTTGAAGTCCTCCGAGGTAGATCCCAGCTACATGATTGGCGGTATACCACGTAACCTCGGACAAGGAGCGACGTTTACAGACTCTGAATTCGTTGTTCTAGAGGGTGATGAATATGATACTGCTTTCTTTGATAAGCGTTCAAAGTTCCTGCATTATTTGCCTGAGGTAGTCGTCATCAATAACATTGAATTTGACCACGCCGACATTTACGACTCGCTTGATGAGATTAAACTGACTTTTAAAAGGCTGCTTAATATCGTGCCGAGAAACGGTATGGCTTATGTCAACGGAGACTGTGCCAATACGATGGATGTGGCAAGTAGTGGTCCTTCACCCATAACAACCGTGGGTCTGGGCAAGCAGTGTGACTTGCAGATTACGGGTATTGATTATGGCCGAGAGAACACGAGTTTTGTTCTTGATGGCGAAAGCTATGTTTTGCCGATGGCAGGGGAGTTTAACGTGCGCAACGCGGCGATGGCGATTTGTGCGGCCAAATTTTCTGGCTTTAGTGCAGATCAGATTAGAGAGGGGCTAGCTAGCTTTGAGGGCATTGCGCGACGTCAAGAGGTGCGCGGTATTGCTGGTGGTGTGCGGGTGATTGATGACTTCGCCCACCATCCTACCGCGATCGGTCTCGCGACTGATAGTTTGCGCCAGCAGTATCCTGATTCTCGCTTGTGGGTGATTTTTGAACCACGTTCTAATACGACGCGACGCAACGTCTTTCAGGATGATTTGGCGCAAGCGCTGAGCAAGGCAGATCTCGTGGTTGTCCCTGCAGTGCCAAATCCAGAAAAAGTGGCTGAGCAAGATCGGCTCGACCCACAAAAGCTGGTCAGTGATATCGAAGCTACTGGGACTTCGTGTTGGTATTGCGAAACTGTCGACGACATTGTCTCACTTGTCGCTGAGCAGAGTCTCGATGGTGATACTGTGGCTGTCCTCAGTAATGGCGGGTTTGGTGGTATTCATCAGAAGTTATTAGATAAGCTTGGCTAGCTTAGGATTGCCTATAAAAGGCGTGCATTTCTCGAAGCTGGGGCTAGTCTTCGAGCTCAACAACGTAGCAATCAAATGGCAGATAAAAAAGTAGCAATCGTGATGGGGAGCAACTCGGATTGGCCGACAATGAAATTGGCCGCTGAGGCATTAGATAAGTTTGGAATTGGCTATGAAGCGAGCGTTGTCAGTGCACACCGAACCCCTCTTGGCATGGTTGATTTTGCACAAAACGCGGAAGCAAACGGTTTTGAAATCATCATTGCTGGTGCCGGTGGCGCAGCCCACTTGCCTGGCATGATTGCCGCGATTACAACGCTACCAGTGCTCGGTTGTCCGGTGAAATCGAGTGCGCTTAACGGCCAAGACTCACTATTATCTATCGTCCAGATGCCTAAAGGAGTCCCGGTAGCCACTTTTGCTATTGGCCCTGCAGGTGCCGGTAATGCTGGCCTGTTTGCCGTCAGTATCCTCGCTGGTAAAGATCCTGAGCTTGCTGCCAAGCTGAAAGCGTATCGCAAAGAGATGGTAGAGATGGTTGCTGAAATGAAGCTCGAAGATTGATAACTCATGTCTGATCAGGTATTTCTCCCAGGCGCTACCATTGGCATTCTTGGCTCTGGCCAGCTGGCACGAATGATGTCGCAGGCGGCGATGCCAATGGGTTACAAGGTTGTGGCATGGTCTGGTGGAGCTGACAGTTCATCAGTGAATCGTGAAGTTGATCTGGTGATCGAAGAATCATATGATGACGAGCTTGCAAAGTCCAAGTTCCTAGAGTTAGTCGACGTGGTCACCGTAGAGACTGAGAAATTACCGCCTGCACTGCTCCAAGATATTTCATCAAAAGTTGAGCTGCGGCCAAATGCGAAGGCGGTGGAAATCACCGGTAACCGAGAGCTGGAGCGTGAGTTTCTGGAGTCAATTGGAGCTGCGCAAACTGAATTCCGTGTGGTGGACACTCCCGAAGAATTAGAAAGTGCATTTCATCAACTGGATGGCAATTGCGTCGCTAAGACGGCAACGGATGGTTATGATGGTAAAGGTCAGTGGCGCTTAAAGTCAACCGAAGATCTTGAAGCGTGTAAATCCGAATGGAATGGGGCGTGCCGTCTCGTGGTTGAGGGTTTCATTCCCTTTGTAATGGAGTGTTCTGTCGTTGTGGCACGCAACGTAGTTGGCGAGGTAAAGGCATTTCCGCTGGTGGAAAATATTCACCGTCATCACGTGTTGGATGTTTCTATTTTGCCCGGGCGGGTGGAGGATTCGGTTGCCGAATGCGCCAAGATTCTCTCTGAAAATGTGGTGCAAGGGCTCGACTATGTCGGGATTTTGGCAGTGGAGCTTTTTGTTCTCGAAAGTGGCGAGGTGTTAGTCAATGAAATCGCGCCCCGTCCCCATAATTCAGGACACGCCACCAATGATGGTTGCGTGACTTCGCAGTTTGAACAGCACGTGCGAGCCATCTGTGGTTTGCCCTTGGGTGACCCACGGCCACACGGTACGACAGTGATGGTGAATTTGCTCAGTGATATTTGGAAAAACGATCAGGATGCCTTTTCGAAACCTGAGATCGCAAGTCTCGATAGTGCCAAATGGCACTTTTACGAAAAGGAGTGGAAGGCTGGCCGCCGCAAGCTTGGCCATGTTAACTTTGTCGCGCCAACTCTGGATGAGGCTCTTCGCGAGAGCGAAAAATTGAGAGCTATTCTTTTCGCTGACTAATTGTAAGTTTTGTAAGCCCAAATGCCGTCCACGATCGCTTGTGCGCATTTTTTGTGGTAGTCAGATGTGATGCATTTTTTGCGTTCAGCAGGATTACTGATATACCCGCATTCTACCAATATGGCAGGGCAGCGTGTCGCCTTTAATACGCCAAGATCTTTGCGCTGTCTGGTGTTGCCGTTGCGCGGCTGGAGTTGGCTCAGCATCCTGAGGTGGACGTGCGCTGCGAGTTTTTGACCTAGGTCACTGTGGTAGTATGTTTCAACACCATTAAGGCTAGTGCCAGTGTGAGCGTTGAAGTGAATACTGATGAAGATCGCATTGTTGTAGCGGTTCGCGATATCTGCGCGGCCTCGGAGTGAGATGAATTGATCATTGCGGCGCGTCATGGTTACAGGCATGCCCTTTTCCTTGAGCATTTTTTCCACCAAAAAAGCGACTTTGAGTGCCAGGTCTTTCTCGTAGACGCTACCTCTGTGTGCTACCTTATCTTTGCCACCATGCCCAGGGTCGATAATCACGCGCGATACTTTCCTGGCCTCGGCGGAGCTGATAAATGTTACCATTACCGCAAGCATGATAGCTGCGACCTTACCCCAACGGCGCGTATGGCTTGATTCTAATTGAGCAAATAAAATAGCAAACATGAGTCGACGATTTTGAAAAATAAAAGGGTGCTCTTGGAAGTCAATTTCTTAGCGCAGATTTTCAAATTCAGCTCGGCTCGTGGATATCTTCGTCGCTATCCAGGTTCGAATCTGGATCGCCATCCACGGCTTCTTCAATGCTGTGGCGTAATTTCTTGGAGAGCAAAGGGCGAATCAAGCCGTAGATGAGATACAGGGTAAAAATCAAGGTTGGGGTGTACCAGCGAGTCTGCTCGATGATGAGTAATACGATGAACAGAGCTCCGCCAAGAATACCCCACGGTGTACCTCGAGTTTGGAAATCAACTTTCTTGAAGCTTGGATAACGTAGGTTGCTAATCATTAAGCCAGATAATGCCAGCATGGCACCTGCAAGCACCCAGTTCCAGTGACCAAGCTGTCGCTCTGTTTCTGAAAAGTAGATGAGTAAATAAGTAACAGAGGCAATAAATCCAGCTGCCATTGGTATGGGGATACCGCGGAAGTCTAACGACTGACCTTTCTTTTTGGGCATATTAGCCAGACAGTTGAAGCGTGCCAACCGCATCGCGCCACAGAGCAGGTAGATGAATGCAATCGCCCATCCAATCTTGCTGGGTAGATTGAAAAGTACCGCTTTAGACACCAGCAAAGCTGGGGCCATACCGAAGGAGACGACATCTGCTAGCGAGTCAAACTCCTGACCAAAGGGAGACTCTTGGCCACCCATGCGAGCCAGCCTACCATCGAGTAAATCAAACAGACAGGAGCCAAAGATGAGCAAGATTGCTTTTTCGTAGAAAGGGAAGGCTGCTGAGAAGTCAGGCTCTTGCATGCCATTGAAAATGGTCAACACAGCAAAAAAGCCACAACACAGATTTCCCGCCGTCATGAGATTTGGCAGGAGGTAAATACGAGGTTCGTCGCTGGGGTCTGACATTGGTTCGGTTGAAGGTAGTTTTGTATCGACTTTGGATATTTGGGGCAAGTCTATCGCGCTGGTGATAATAACTAACGGCGACTGCCGCGAAATTTGTTGCGAGGATCGTTGTCCTCTAGGGAGGAGTCGTCTCGATAGCGCAAGATGCCATAGCGCTTCAAGTTTTTTACAAACTCCTTTGCGTTGGTTCCTGTCTCTTCGTCGTGAGCGATGACTCCAACAAGGCCCTCCTTGTTCTGCATGGCTGACATCGTTTCTTCAGCCTTAGCCGCAGCGCTGCTGATGCTTTGCACAGCCTTAGGGATTTCTTGCAGGGTGGGATTGATGCGCTTGATCTCGGTGCGCGCGTCGGTGACGAGGCCCTGTACGCTCTGTGAGGTGGTTTTCATACTGGCAAATGTCTCGCGTGCCTCAGTGAGGGTGGGTTTGAGCTCGGTAGATAGTGTTTTCAGGTTGTCGCTTGATGTTTTAAAATTGGCGACCGTCTTATTGAGCTGGTCGAGGTTTTTCTGGGACAGGAGCTCATCATTGATCTTGGACATGGTCACATCCATGCTTTTGCCAATGCGTTGTATTGATTCGAGTGCTTGATCGATTTTCTCAAAGGTTGCGCTAGCCTCTTTGATTAGCTGGCTGGTATCACGTGCGATGTCCTCTGCGTCTGATTTGAGTGAGTCAAATCCACCAGCGCCTTTGCCGGCAATGGTAGCGCCGGATTGGTAATAAGTTCCTTTTTCCTGATCGGGAGGAACGATCTCAATGTATTTGTCGCCAAGGAGGCCGGATGAACTGATTTCGAAAATTGAATCAAGGGGGATTTGCACATCATTGCGAATGCGCATTTCCATGCGCACGCTGCTTGTGGCCTGTGTGACCCTGAGCTCTGGCCTGGTGGCTACACGGCCGATCTTTGCGCCACGGAGACGCACCTCACTGTTTTTGATAATACCTGCGGTGTCGGGGAATTCGACGTAAAGAGGGTAGTGACCACGAAAGCGATCACCAAAGCGACCAAACTCTACGATTAGAACACCGAGCAGAACGAGGCCGATAAGGACAAAGAGACCAGCGGTTCGCTCTCGTTTTTTTTCCCGAACGGGCATGGCATCAGTTTCTCTTGAATTACGGTTTCTGGCAAGTTGCAAAAATGGGGGCGTAATGCGACGGTCTCGAAGAGGATCTTAATCCTCTGAGCCTGCAATGAACTGCCGTAATGTAGGGTCTGAGCTTACTTTCATTTGCTCGGGAGTTCCCTGCCAATAAGCCTTGCCGTCCTTCATGAAGATGATGCGGTCAGCGATACGAAATACACTGCGCAGCTCGTGGGTAATGACAATATTGGTGATGCCGTGATCTCGTTGTAGATGCTTGATCAGTTGGTCAATTTTTTCTGCAGTGATTGGGTCTAAACCAGCGTGCGGCTCGTCATAACAGATACACTCTGGTCGTACGACGATTGCTCGAGCAAGAGCGACACGTTTCTGCATGCCGCCAGAAAGATCTGAGGGCATTTTCTCCTCTTGGCCCGATAGGTCGACAATATCTAAGACCTCTGAGACGCGCTTGTTTAATTCGTCTACGTCATTGATGCCCTCCTCGCGAAGAGGGAAAGCGATGTTTTGGGCCACATTCAGCGAATCAAATAAGGCACCATTTTGAAACATCATGCCCATCTTTTTTCTGACAGGGGCAAGTTCTCGCTCACTTAGTTTAGTGATGTCTATGCCGTTTATTTCGACACTGCCTTGCTGGGGTTGAATGAGGCCGATCATGTGTTTGACCAGCACTGTTTTGCCACCGCCAGATGTGCCCAACAGGCAAACTGTCTCATTGGGATAAATATCCACATCGACACCATTGAGGACAAGATGAGAGCCGAAGCTCTGCTGCAGGTCACGAACCTGGATCAAAATTTTGTCTGGAGAGCTCAATGTCACAGAGGTGAGGCTAACATAGTTGGTGTATCAACGCAAAGCATCGAAGCCGCAGAAGAGTTTAGATTTTTCTGGTGGGCGCGATGGCAGAGTTTCGTTGTTATCGAGGAAGTCTCGACAAGTTTGATGGAATCCCTCCGGTGTAGTTACACGCCGAATGCGATGCTCGAAGGCGTCATCGATGCCCTGAACGATATAAAGCATGTATTTTTTCATTCGGTTAACGTGTTTACTTGGGTCGAAATCATGAGCATGGGCTCCAATCGCGTGATAAAGCTCATTAATATAGCCGAGGAGGTCGACTCTGAGAATCTCACGTGGCGCTTGCTTCGAGAAGGAGGCGCGTAACTGGTCAAAAATCCATGGGTTACGAATGGCACCACGACCAATCATCAGGCCATCAGCTTGGGTTTTGTTGATGGCGCCACGTCCGGTGTCGACATCGACGACGTTACCATTGGCAATGACTGGGCAGCTCATTTGTTCTGCCGCTAGACGAATACATTCAGGATGTATGGGGGTCTGGTAGCGTTCGGTGACGGTGCGCCCATGAATGGTCAGGGTGTCAATCTCATGCCGTTTGAAAATTTCAAGAAGCTCGGGAAACTCATCATGGCTGTGGTAACCAACTCGAGTTTTCACGGTGAATTTGCCACTGATGGAATCGCGCAGAGAAGCAATGATTTGCTCCATGTGTTCTCGTTTTCGTAACAAACCACCTCCAGCATCTTTGCGACAAACAACTGGGGCAGGGCAGCCGAGATTGAGGTCGATGCCGGCGATTGGGTAAGCTTGTAGCTCCTTGGCGACACGCACTAAGGCCTCAGTGTCTTGGCCAATGAGTTGGGCATAGACTGGCCGCCCTGTTTTGTTCTCTGTAATACTGCTGAGGATTTTTTGTTCCAAGCTATAGTCGGCATGTACGCGGAAGTATTCTGTCACATAATAATCTGGGCCGCCATATTGCTGGACCACCTGCATGAAGGGCAGATTGGTCACATCCTGCATCGGGGCAAGGGCGAGTATCGGAGTGTGTTGCATGGTAGATGATGTCACAGCAGATTGGTCGGCTTAGCCTTGCTTACTCTGAGTGCGTGCTTCCTTGATGCGTTCTTGGGCGAGATTTAAATATCCTTCATCAATGTCAAAGCCGGTGTAGCTAGCAAGACCCATTTGCTGGGCGGCAATCGCAGACGAGCCGATGCCATTGAAGGGGTCGAGCATGTGGCTTTGCTCTGCATTACCATGGATACGGATACACTGCTCAGCGAGTGCTACCGGAAATGTTGCGGGGTGGGGTCGGTCTTTGTCGCGATACTTAATGGTGTCGTATGGAATGAACCAGTTATTTCCGCGGCAGCGTTTGTCACGACCCTCGGTGTGTCCCCAGCGGTCGATGTTTGATTTGTCTACGTAGGGGACACCAGCAGCGCGCCGATCAAGCGGGATGTTGCCTGACTTGGTAAGGTGAAACACATACTCATGGCAGTCGTTGACATAGCGCTGGCTGTTGATGGGTTTGAAGTGTCCAGCACTGATGGTATCACCTGACCTTGTCTCCACCGAAATAGATTTGATCCAATGAAATGTATTTTGGAGCACAAATAGAGGCTCGTTTTCTGATTGTGTGAGGGCGATCAGCAGCTGATGGGGGAGCAGTGGGTTTTGTGGGGCAGCTCCGAGATTGAGGAAAAAAGAGGCGTCCTCGTGCATCACGCGCTTGAGCTCGGTAGCCCACTCGAGGCACCATGCAATAAAGGCTGGGCGCTCGGCATGATCTTGGTATGTATCATATTTAATGCCTATGTTGTAGGGGGGGGAAGTAACGACCAGATGCACGGAATTCGTAGGCATTGCTTTCATGCCATCAAGACAATCTTGATGGAGGAGATCGATGCGCGTTGCCATGCATTAGGATGGTCACATGTTGCTGTGAATGGAAAGTCAGGAGTGTGTTCATACAGTCGTTTGATATTGACGGTGTCACTAACGATCAGCTAATCTCGTATTTGCGTGAATACGAGAGATCAGATACGAGACGCCGCATGGGAGCTGTATTCGGCTCGTGGCTTTGAGGATGTATCGGTGAGGGATGTGACGCAAGCTGCAGGGGTTAATTTGGCCAGCGTGAGCTATCATTATGGAGGGAAGGACGGCCTTGTGCAGGAGGTTGTTCAGCGGTGTATGAATTCGATCAATCGTCACCGCATGGAGCTTATCGAGAATCAAATTGAAAGGTTCGGGGGGTTTGAGAAGCTAAGTTTGCACGCGGTGATCCTAGCTTTTTTTCGTCCTTTGGTCATGCCCGAGGAGTGCGGCGTGCCATCAGCGCTGATATTACGTTTGGCGGCTCGATATTTGATCCAGCCAGATTATCAGGTTCCTGCTGAGAGTCGGGAGCTTCATACAGAGACCTGCGCGCTTTTCGTTAAAGCTTTGAAGCTTCATTTTCCTGAGAGCTCTGCGGAGGAGATTTTGAAGCAATTGATTTATATATCGGGGGCGGCAATCTATGTTCGCGTTCAGCAAGATATGGAGAAGTATGCGGTTGATGACATGGAGAGTAGTAATAACGATGTAGATCGTGAGCAATCACTTACCGATCTGATTGAGTTTGCTATTCGTGGATTTGGAGGTGATACCGATGAGGCTGTGGCGCACTCCTGATCGTGGGTAGGTCACTCAAGGGCTCATTTTAGATTATTATGATTACAGATTTGAACAGTCAGCGCCTAGAGCAGTTAACAACGACAGGTGTGCGAGTTGATTCTCCGGAGGCAATGATCGCATTGGGCCGAGAGCTTGCCTCTGGCTTAGAGGCGGGCAGTGTGATCGCGCTACAAGGTGGCTTGGGTGCCGGTAAAACTCACTTTACTAAAGGGCTTGCGGCAGGGCTGGCCGAGGCAGCTGACAGTAATGAGACCAGCATGGAGGTCACGAGCCCAACATTTAGCTTAGTGCATGAGTATCGCGGTGGGCGGTTGCCACTGTATCACTTTGATTTTTATCGCATGAGCTCGGAGGACGAAGTTCTTCGCATCGGTTGGGACGAGTATACTGATGCTGAGGGAGTTATCGTCGTGGAGTGGCCTGATAAGTTTCCTCGGCTGATTCCCGCGGAAGTTTTCTGGCTCATCCTTGAGCATGATGAGGACACACGTGTCGTCAAGTTGCTTGGTCACTCGCATGATTAGCATCGCCGGACGGCTCACTACCATCACTCGATCTTGGCCGTTTGGATTTTCCTCTGGATTGGCTGCGCCTGCTTCTGCGTGTTCTCCCGTATCTATCTTTTTTTCTGATATCTCGTCCTCTCATGGCTGGAGATGCCCACGCCACTCCAAGCATGACAGCGAAGATAATTGCCAGAGATTCGATCTGGAAGGGGAATTCAATCGCGGCATGAACGAGAAAGATCAGCATGGCGAGCAGATAGCCACGCATGTGGATAAAACGATTTTTACTGTGCTCGTTGCGGTGGAGTAAGAGCTCGCGCGCAAGTAGAAAGCATCCACCGGCGATACACGCGGCCAAGAATACGGTGCCCAGCCAGCCCCACTCAACTAGTGTCTGCATATAGTCATTGTGAGCATACACCCAGACCCCAGTTATCAAGCTGTCGATCTGACCCGAATAATAGGGAAATAAAGGGTAGAAGGATCCCGGTCCCATGCCGAGTGCGCCCCAGCTATCGTCAGCTACCATTTTGAGCATGACTTCATTGGCTTGTATTCTTCCAGTTAAGGACGAGTAGTTGAGCTTATGTGCTCCGCTCCAGCGGTCCGACATGATCCCGGCAAAGGTCAGGATAAGAAAGACTGTGATGCATATAATGGCACCTATGAAAATATTGCGCTCGATGGGCTTGTTACCAAAGAATAGCTGGGTCGAGGACTCACGGAATGCCTTGCCGATTGCGTGGCGGTTCAGCAGGGCAAAAAGAATAATGGTGATCACCCCAAATGCCATGCCCGCTTTTGATCCAGCTGTGATCACCGCACAAATGATGATGATGACAGCTGAAATCGTTAGCAGTAGGTATGCCATGGGATAGCGAGCACGGAAGCCCCTCGTGTCGAGATCACTACGCAATGCGTTCAGCACAGATGGTAGACCCAGTGCTAGGGCAACATTTAGAAAACAAGTCGCAATGCCAGGGCTACGGTAAGTGGCGAAAAAATGTTTGGTAAGCAATCCTTGCTCGAGCTGGTCGAGCCAGAGAATTGAGGAGGTGCCAGACGCGCGCTGAAGTAGGCCAACCAGAGCAATGACCGCCCCGGACCAAAAAATTGATTTTGCAAGATGCTGACACCATGATGGGCGGGCGATGACGAGCTGTCGCACTCCCCACACAAGAGCGAGGCAGGGTATGATGTAGCTAAGCCGGTCAAAAGCCTCGGATCTGTCCGCCGTTCCCGGGAGATTGGGGAATGGTTGGTCAGCGAGGGTGTCGATTCTCCATGGCATACTGGCAGCATCATAATATTCAGGTGAGTTGTAGAATACCCCCCACGCGTTAAACCACATCCATAGTCCTTGCAGTGTGCTCAGAGCCAGAAGGCCGAGAAGCAAGCGAGCCCCATGATCGCCTTGTTGCCCGCTTGGTTTTGATCGGGAGCCGAATATGAGCAATAGAGCAGCGGCTGAACTGGCGTAAACCACGGGCCAACGCCATGCACCGTAATAAGATCCAGCAAGCAGTGGCCCAATGAAGATCGCCGCAATGAGGAGCAGTCCGCCGATGAGTTGAAAGGCATTTTTTCCACTGGCAAAGGCGCTGACAGGTTGTTGTTTTTTACCTTTGCGATTTTTAGTCTTTGCGGATGATTGCCGTGCGCCGTGGTCTGACGCACCTTCGGGCTCTATTTGCCGAATTTGCTGGTCTAGGTTATCATCATTAGTATTGCCTTGCACCTCGGCCATCGTGCCCTTTTGTATTTACATTGGCAAGCTTGGTTTTAATCAAGGCTAGATCTGTCAGATTGAATGTCATCAGCTCATGAAGCCTTTCAAATCAGGGTAATGAGGCCCTTGGGTAGGCCTAAAACAGTCTCAAATCAACAAATCTTAAGTATTGACGAGCTTTCCTTAATTATTTATAATTCTAGATGAAGGTGGTCTACCAGCACCTTTTTCACCCTACCTTACCCCCTAAAAATCCAAAATACATGATAATATGACCTTCACTGGCAAACACATCCTGTTAGGCACATGGCGGCTAAGTTTACCGCTAGTGACGCTGGCACTCTCTCCTCTTCTCTCGCATGAGGACGCCAGCGCGCAAGATGTGGATATTCATCCGAGTGACCTTTTTGAGATGCCTCAAGAGGGAATTGGGACCCCGCTTCCACGCAGTACGAGGGACGCCGATAGTTGGAAGGATTACACGCACTTGTCATTGAACGCCAGTGTTAGGGGTGAGAGTAATATTTTCCTCGATACAGCGGAGAATGAGCAAGATGATATCATTTTTACAATCGCGCCCACGCTCAGCTTCACCACCCCCGGACTAGGTTCAGAGGATCGAAAGTTGTCGATTTTCTACACCCCGTCGTATCGCATCTACTCAAACAATTCTGACTTGAATGATCTCGATCACCGGTTTCGTTTTAGTTTTGATAATAGTTCACAGATCAGACTGCCCAAGACCACGATCAGCTTTGATCTAGGCTACGACCAGACACAAAGCAGTGACCGCCTCAACGGAGGGCTTGTTGGTAGGGAGAGTATCAATGCTGGTGTAAGAGTATCTCACAGCCTCACCGGTAAAATGAATTTGAATCTCTCGGCTGATGCACGCTCTGACAGTTATGACTCACCGGAGAGAATCAACCGGTCATTTAACGGTAATAATGTCAATCAACTTACTGATGCAGGGTTACTTGATGATGTTGATTATAATTTCAGGGCATCATTAATGTATCAGGTCACCGGTAAAATCTCCGTTGGACCTTATGTAGGCTATGGTATCACTGATGTTAGCGGTAGTGGTGGAGGGGTGAATAACACCCAAGACCGCACCAACTACAGTGCGGGCATCTCCGGCACATACAACGCAACGGGCAAAACAGCATTCACAGGCAGTGTCGGTTGGTCCACCTATGAATTTGATGGCCCCGGAGCAGGTGATGGCGAACATAGTCTGACCTATCGTATTGGGGTCAGTCACCAGCTGGGGCCACGCACTAGCATTCGCGCATCGATTTGGAGCGACTACAAACCCTCGAACAGTATTGGCAATACAAGTTACATAGCCACGGGAGCATCTGTTTCGCTCAGTTGGCAGCCGACAGATCGCTGGAGTCACAACCTCAGTGTCACCTATGAAAATGATGATTACTTTAGTGATGACCCCAATGGAGGCACCGGAGAGAGCGACTACGTGAGCATCAGCTTAGGTTCAAATTATCGCTTTAATAATGGTTTGAGAATCGGAGCACGCCTCAGCAGCAGCACCCAGAACAACAATAATACCACCGCTGATAACCTCAACGATTTCGAAAATTGGATCTTTAGCATCAATGCCAACTATATTTTCTGGTGATTTTTTGATACGCGGTTATCTTATCCATTAGCCCAAGTTACTTAATGTAAAGCTGATATCACATCCCCCCATTCTCGCGATGTTTAATAACCCCAAACTCATTACCTCTAGTATCGCCACAATGGCGGCCATCGCCATTGCATCAATGGTGATTGTCCCCTCAGTCGAGGCACGGCCACCTGCGGCAGTCATCAAGGCGCAATCTACACCGTCGTTATTTGTTACGGTGCCACCCAAGGTGAAATCTGTCACTTATACTATGGGAGGCAGAATTTGGTCTATTCGTGCAGATCGGGGGGTAGCCAGCACGGTGATGCTACCCACCAAGGCGACCAACATTCGTTTTTCAGCCGGTGCCATCATCACTTCCTCGGTGCCATCTGCCAATGGAGAAGAGCCTGTCACCAAGGATTACACTATCACCAAGGCAATTACGTTCGAGAATCTGAGTGCTGAGGCAATCACTGACAACTCTGCCTACATCACTGCTGGTGCCATAGAGCTTAAGCCGCTCAGCAAGATAGACAAAGAGAGGGCTCTGGCAACCGGTGGGCCTCATCTTGTTGCGCCGAAATACGCAACAGCTCCAGATTGTGGTGAGATTCATCGTGCGGTCAAAAAATATGTCAAGGCACACCCTGAGCGAGTGCTCGAGGTGGTAGCCCTGCAAATAGGCAATAATCCAAGTTGTGCTTGCGAAGTCGTCAAAGCGGCTATCATTGCCTCCGAGGCAGATACCGCGATGGTCTCTGAGATTGTCGAGGTCGCCATCGAGGTCGAGCCGAGTAGCTTCCGCATCATCGGGCAATGCGCGATTGCGGTTGCTCCAGATGCATTGGCAGCAGTGCAAACCATTGTGAATACATACGGAGCTGTCAGTGGCGACTCTGGACTTGGGGCCAAGGGTTATGAAATGAGTGCCAAAAGTGCGAAGGGAGCCAAAGGAGCGGGTGGTGATATCAGTGTTCCCACTGAGGCATTGCAGACTCCGGAGGTGATCTATGGCTTGCCAGCTGATGAGCTCCAGAATTTAATTGATCTGGTCAATGACTTGAGCGAAGACGTTGTGAATCCTATCACCGTGATTGGTGATTTTAGGACTGATGACAATGATGATGTCATACCCAGCTCGGTTAGGAAGCGACGTGTTCCAACGCAACGTTATCTTGATGAATATATAGGCTTCTCCAATGACTCTACGCTTGTGATTGCTGATGTTGTGACGAATACGGCTGACACTGTGCTCATTGCGGAAGATAGTGGCAATGGCGAGCGGATGAACGAAGCCGATGCAGGCAGATCAAGTTTTGATAACATCAACGCTGGCCCAGCTACGGATATCTCCAGTGACGGAGGGCAGGGTGATGTGGCTGATGAGCTTGAGGACACACTAGGATACCAAGTGTTGGGTTTTGTTGGTAATCCGGGTGAGGAAGATCTCCCTGAAAGTGGCAAAATTGATATTTTGCAGGCTATTGCTCGAGCCGGAGGCTTGAATGACGACGCCAACCAATCAGAATGTATCTTGATGCGGGCCAATACGCCACCGGCACAGGCGATGAAGGTCAATTTGCGTGATATTCGCAGAGGAGAAAAACCGATGGTTTTTGTCTACGAAGGTGATATTGTTATCGTTAAGAAACTACCTTTTTAGCTCGGCGACGATTGGTATTTAAGCTCGCTCAGTATGGAGACGAGCACGGCACAACAGGGCTGATTATTACCTGTTCAATGAGCTGAATTTTAGTTTCATAATTTATGGCTTACTTCCTTGCCAAATTATCAATAATAGTAAATAATCCGAAATCCCTAAGTAATCGCAACATGTTATTATGTTGTATTTACCTAACAAATGTCATTCATGAAACGCTACTTATTCGTTGGTATTGCTGCCCTGTTGGTTCCCTTGTTTGCCCAAGCTGCAGAAAGCGTGGATGCCAAGCAAGTTGAAGCCGCTACCGGAGCTGAGGGTGAGTATCGTCTTCAAAAAAACGACAGTATTTCTATGACGATGTTCCAAGAGCAGGGGATGTCGAGGTCTGCTATTATTGGTAAATCTGGATCTATCTCATTCACCCTCATAGGTAGTGTTGATGTCGTAGGTCTGACGGTGCCAGAGCTTGAGCAAAAACTCACCGAGCTTTACAAGAAGGATTATTTCGTTGATCCAAAAATCAGTGTGATCATAACCTCTTACGCAGCTAAGAATGTGATTGTATCTGGTGCAGTAGTTAATCCCGGGGGGGTGCCCTATCCCGATGAGGGAACCATCTCACTCGCACAAGCAATTGCAGCAAGTGGCGGTATTACACCATTGGGAGACACGAACCGCATTACCATTGTGCGCAAAAAAGGTGGCTCAACGGTTGCGACGATGAATAATGCGGGGACTTTAGAGCTTCTGCCTGGGGATACGGCACTGGTTCACATGCTGCCACTCGAGGATCAAGTAGCCAAGACGGCAACTATTGCTGGTGAGGTGAATCGGGGAGGCGAAATACAGCTGCCAGCATCAGGAAAGATTGATATCCTCTCTGCGATTGCAAAAGCCGGCGGACTGAGTCGAGTCGCCAACAAAAAAGAAGCTACCTTGCGTCGTTTGACCCCTCAAGGATACACGGTGGAAAACATCAATATGAAGGACGTGAAGAGTGGTAAGGTGCCGATGGTTTTCATTCGAGAGGGTGATATCCTTATGATCAAAGAGAGCATCTTTTAAAGCGCAGAGACAACGAAGTAACTTATCCTCAATCAAGGGAAACAACCGACGATAGCGTGCCCGACCCTTAATGATTGATTCAGAAACACAATTTAATGACCGAAGTAAAAAATAATAACGATCATCTTAATGATTTACCAGATGTAGAGGCCGATGTGCCATTACAATCAAGTCCTCAAAAAAGCCGTATCAGGATGGCTTTGACGCGGTGGTGGATCATTCTTATTTTTGCGGTTATGGGATATGTCGTCTCCCTCTATACCCTATCGATTGCTGAGCCAAGAAGCTCTGCCAGAGCCGTCATTGAGGTGGTTACCAAGAAGCGTCAACTCGTCGGATCAGATCTAGAGTTAGATCGCGTTAGTCTTCAGCAGGCGATGCAGACCATGGCGAGTAAAATACTAGGCTCTACACAGCTCAGGAAAGTTGTTAATAGCCCGAAAATTCAATCGGTTGAGAATGCAATGCCGCCAAAGTTTTCGATGAAGCCCAAATATTGGCGCACTGAGGATGAACTGCGATTCAGGTCAGCTGCGGAAGCTTCCACGTCAGAGATTGTTGGCATGATCACCGGCAATCTGAGTGTGAGACCTAGAGCGGGTACCATGTTGATGGATGTCAATGTGAGTCATCCTGATCGTAATACAGCAGTGACTATTGCGGACGCTATTGTTGAAGAGTTTATCAGGAGCGAACAAAACCGCATCGAGAAATCAGCAGGCGAAGCCTACAAGATTTTAAAGGCCGATGCTGCTATGGCTGCGGCCGATGTTGAGACTGCCCAGAGGGCGATGTCTACCTACGCATCCGTGATGGCGACAAACAGCCGCATCAATGAAATGAATAAAAACATGGTTTCCCTCAGGCTCAAATACAAGAGCAAGCATCCTACGATGATCGATGCAGAGGCCTTGTTGGCTGATATTAAAAAGCGTTTTCGTAATGAAGTTGCTGCAATCATGCAAAACCCGAGCGAGCTCGACTTTTGGTCGGAGTATAAATTGCGGATGCAGCCATTGGAAAAAGCAATGGATGCCGCGACAACTAATCAGTCACAAAAAATCGCAGCCAAGCAGGCAGAGGAGAAATGGCTAGCCATGGTGCAGGGTGCATTGTCTGCTCGAACGGGGGCCCTCAAAGGCCAAATTGGTAATCGGCAGAAACACCATGACAGAGTGGTGTCGCGCATCACTGACATCGAAGTAGCTGAGAAGAATGACCAGTTTGAGCTCAAAATTGCGGAAAAGGCATATGGCACGGGCAACAGAGAAGTTGATAAGTATAAGAGGCTAACGCAGGGAGTGGCTCTAGGTGCACTGATTGGCTTTGGTATCTCATACATCCTCGGTATGCTAGATTTCAAAATCTACGACGTTCGCACGGTAGAGGAAGCTACTAATTTGCCATGCTTGGCAGCAGTTCCGGAAAGCACTGTCTTCGATATAGAGGACCACTGGCAAAACGTGCTAGATGCTGACTCTCGGAGCTCGAATGCGGAATCGATACGTAATTTGCGTGCCTCTATCATGCTACTGGGTAAGGCAGAACGCAATAAGAGTATTCTCATCACTAGTGCAGCGCCAGGTGAGGGAAAGACTACTATCGCCTCCGAGCTCGCGGCTTCCTTTGCCCTCAACGAGCAGAAGACGATTCTTGTCGATCTGGACTTAAGAAAACCTCGGGTCCATACCCTCTTCCCAGACATCAACGAGAGTCTGGGTATATCTGAAGTCCTGTCAGGTCAGGCCGACTTGGCTGTGGTTGTTCAGAGAACAAGCATTCAAGGATTGCATGTGATCTGTGCGGGCACCAAGCCACCGAATCCTTCTGAGCTGCTGCAGGAAAATGAGATTGCAGATATTATTTCAAAGCTCTGTGAATACTACGATCGTGTGATCGTGGACACCCCACCAGTTCTCCCCGTGAGTGACACTCGCCTACTTGCGCAGCACGTGCAAACCGTCATTCTTGTTGTGCGAGCTCTCAAGATGCCCGTGGGTGCTATTATTCGGACCAAAGAACTTCTCGAGCAAGCACGCATTCATGTATCAGGCGTCGTCATTAACGCCATGAAGCGTAAGCATATCGGATCCGGCTACTATGGATACCGAGGTTATGGAGAATATGGCGGATCAGGTGGCTACGGAGGCTACTACGATGACGATGATGAGGATGATAAGACCTAGACGACGCCTCAGCGCTCATGCCTTAAGTACCATACCGTACTTTGTTGAGCATTTGCAACTCAGATTCTAACGATAGAATCTGAACTCTATTATCAAAACAACCAGACACAATTGGTTTTCAAACGATGGTTTTTCTCAGAGCAAATCTGGGAAATCGACCTAGGGCGGAGGCTTGGTCGCATCGCGGAAAGTAAAGAGTAATCAACTCGGACCATAAATTTAATTCATGAAATTACTAGTAACAGGATCATCTGGTCTCATTGGCTCTGAAGTATGCGTTCACTTTTCCAAGCTCGGCTGGGAAATTCATGGCGTGGACAATAATCAGCGTGCCACTTTTTTTGGGCCACAAGGCGATACCCGCTGGAACCAGGAACGACTCGAGCGAGACCTGCCAGGTTTTGTTCATCACGAGCTAGATATCCGCGACCGTGATGGTGTTTTGGCACTCATCAGCGAAGTGAAGCCTAATGCTATCGTGCACACCGCAGCTCAGCCATCCCATGACCGTGCGGCCGCGATTCCTTTTGATGATTTTGATACTAATGCCGTGGGCACCCTTAACCTTCTCGAAGCAAATCGGCAGGTAAATGTGGAAGTGCCCTTTGTGCACATGTCGACCAATAAGGTGTATGGCGACCGCCCTAACACGATTGCCCTCAAGGAACTCGAAACCCGCTGGGATTATGATGATACAGCCTACGAGAACGGTATCACGGAGGAATTTTCCATCGATCAGTCTAAGCACTCGCTCTTTGGTGCTTCCAAGGTGGCTGCTGATGTTATGGTGCAGGAATACGGCCGCTACTTTGGCATGCCGACCTGCTGCCTACGTGGCGGGTGCCTGACTGGGCCCAACCACTCTGGGGTCGAGTTGCACGGATTTCTTTCCTACTTGGTTAAATGCAACCTCGAGGGCAGGGAATACAGTGTCTTTGGCTACAAGGGCAAGCAAGTTCGTGACAACATCCACTCCCATGACGTGGCTCGCTTCATCGAGGAGTTCCTCAAAGCACCCAGAGTTGCCGAGGTCTACAATATCGGTGGTGGTCGTGCTAACTCCTGCTCCATCTGGGAAGCCTTCAAAATCGCCGAGCAATTCTCTGGTAAGGAGCAAGTCTACCAATACGTTGATGACAACCGCATCGGCGATCACATCTGCTACATCTCAGACCTGAGTAAAATGAGAGAGCACTACCCCAACTGGGACATCACCGTTTCACTCGAAGAAACCATCCGCCAAATTGTAGACGCAACAAAACAGGGGCGGAGTTAGTTTTATAGTTCGAGTTGGTAGTTCGAGTTCTAGTCAGAAAAAACCGCCAAGAAAAACATTTATTGAGAGTGAGCTCTTTTGAAAATCTACTAGTTTGGCAGCGATCCAAAGCTCTGGCCTCCAAGGTCACATTGGCGATGAGCTCGTCGAAAAACTATGGACTCAGAGATCAAATTATTCGCAGCTCTATTTCTGTGCCGTCGAACGTTGCTGAGGGGGCGGAAAGAAAAGGAGACAAAGAGTTTGCAAATTTCCTCAGTTATTCAAGCGGGTCCTGTGCTGAACTCATGACTCAGATCATGATTGCTGCAGATGTTGGTGAGCTGGACCAAGCAGAGGCGGAGGGATTCATAACTGAATGCCGTGAGATAAGCAAAATGCTCTTTGGTTTGCGGAAATCTCTCTGATACTTACCAGACAGAATCAGGCAGAAACTAATTCACTAGTTCTAAATTGAATCAGCCTGCCTAGCACTCGAACTAGAACTAAAATACTCGAACAACGGCGTAGCCGTTTACATCAATGAAATTACTAGTAACAGGAGGCGCCGGCTTCATCGGCTCCAATCTCGTCCATCTTCTTATCGAGCGTGGGCATATCGTGCTCAATGTCGACAAGCTTACCTATGCGGGTAATCTCTCATCGCTCTCAGCCATCGAGGATCATGCTAACTATCGCTTCGTCCAAGCTGACATTTGTGATGCGCCAGCGATGCGTTCCTTGTTTACTGAGTTCAAACCAGACGGTGTCATGCACCTTGCGGCAGAATCTCATGTCGATCGCTCGATTGATGGCCCTGGAGAGTTTATCCAAACCAATGTGGTAGGAACCTACACGCTATTGGATGCTGCTAAGAACTATCTCGCAGAATCACCTAATACGGATTTCCGCTTCTTGCACGTTTCCACCGATGAAGTCTACGGAAGCCTGGGAGAAACCGGTCAATTTAAGGAAACGACACCATACGATCCACATTCACCTTACAGTGCCAGTAAGGCATCCTCTGATCACCTGGCGCGTGCCTGGGCTGACACCTTTGGTCTGCCTGTATTGATCACCAATTGCTCCAACAACTACGGCCCTTATCAATTTCCTGAAAAACTTATCCCTGTAGTCATCTTGAAAGCTCTCGCTGGTGAGCCCATTCCCGTCTACGGGGCAGGGGAGAACATCCGTGACTGGCTCTATGTTGAGGATCACGCCGAGGCTCTTCTCACCGTTCTTGAAACAGGTAAAGTGGGGGAGACCTACAACGTGGGTGGTAACAATGAGATGACAAACATCGATCTCATCAAGCTCCTCTGCACCATCCTTGACGAACTAGTTCCCGTTAACTCGAACTCTCAACTCGAACTCTCAACTGACAAAGCGATTAAATCCTATCAGGATCTGATCACTTTCGTCACCGATAGGCCCGGGCACGATTTGCGATATGCGATCGATGCATCAAAAATTAAAAACGATCTCGGCTGGGAGCCCAAACAAGACCCGAAGTCTGGCTTCAAAAAAACTGTTCAATGGTATCTCGAAAACGAAACCTGGTGGTCTGCCATTCTAGACGGTAGCTACCAAATGGAGAGGCTTGGGTCTACGGAGCAGTCCAGTTCAAGCTAAGAGTTCAAGTTAAGAGTTCAAGTTCAAGCAAAACGAATAACGAATAACTCGCGCTCCTAGAGTAACTTCAACTTAAACTGCCGCAAAGCGGCTAACTTAAACTAAAATTCCAAAGAAATTTTTCCATGATCATATTACTAGGCGGTAGCGGTTACGTAGGTAACGCATTTCAGAAATATTTTCAGCAATCAGATATCGAATTCTTGTCCGTGGCACGTTCTCAATGTGACTACACCGACAAGGACGCACTAAATCAGCTACTCAAAGAGACCAATCCAGACTTTTTGATTAACACGGCAGGTTATACCGGCAAACCCAATGTGGATGCTTGCGAGTTGCACAAAGCTGAGTGCCTTGATGGTAACGCTGTTCTGCCCGGAACGATCCGTGAGGTGTGTGAATCGCATAAGATCACATGGGGCCAAGTTTCCTCTGGTTGTATCTATACGGGTCGCCGTGAAGATAGGGAGGGCTTTACCGAAGAAGATGATCCAAACTTTTCCTTCAGAACCAATAATTGCAGCTTTTACTCGGGGACCAAGGCTCTGGGCGAGGAAGTTCTCGAAGGTGCTGAGAACTGTTACATTTGGCGACTAAGAATTCCCTTCAATCATATCGACAGCCCGCGCAACTACCTGAGTAAGCTCATCAATTATGATACCCTGCTTGAAGCTGAAAACTCTATTTCTCATATCGATGAATTCGTCCGCTGCTGCACCGAGACTTACAGTAAGCAAGTTCCTTTTGGGATCTACAACGTCACCAATACCGGATTCGTCACTACCCATGAGGTAGCAGATTTAATCAAAACGCATTTACTGCCCGACAATGAATTCAAATTTTTTACTGACGAAGACGAGTTCATGAAAATTGCTGCCAAAACTCCAAGATCCAATTGTGTAATGGATAACTCAAAATTACTTTCTACCGGCATAGAAATACGTGAGGTGCACGATGCTGTTATCGATTCACTGAAAAATTGGCAAGCCTAGTCAATATGCCTCAACTCAAACTTCCGCGCAGCGGATAACTTAAACTAAAAATTTCCAATTTTTTCCATGAAAGGAATCGTATTAGCAGGTGGCGCAGGAACGCGCCTCCACCCTGTCACAGAAACGATCAGCAAGCAGCTCTTGCCGATCTATGATAAACCGATGATTTATCATCCGATCTCAGTTCTTATGTTGGCAGGGATTAGAGAGATTCTCATCATATCAACCCCTGAGGACTTGCCCATGTTCCGACGTTTACTCGGTGAGGGCTCTAAATTTGGAGTTGAGTTTAGTTATGCTGAACAGCCAAGTCCTGATGGTCTTGCCCAGGCATTTATCATCGGGGAGGAGTTTATAGGTAAGAACCGTGTTGCTTTGGTGCTGGGAGATAACATTTTCTATGGGAGAGGCTTTTCCCCCATTCTAAAGAAAGTCGCTGAGAGGCTGAGTGGAGCTACCGTATTTGGCTATAAGGTCAAAGATCCGGAGAGGTTTGGGGTGATCGACTTTGATGTTTCTGGCAAAGCAATGTCCATTGAGGAAAAGCCTGAAAAGCCAAAATCAAATTACGCAGTTACAGGCCTTTATTTCTATGACAATGACGTCATCTCGATTGCCAAAGCAGTCAAACCCTCAGACAGAGGAGAGCTTGAAATTTCCTCAGTGAACCAAGCCTATCTGAAGCGTGGTGATCTTCAGGTTGAAATACTGGATCGTGGTCACACGTGGCTGGATACAGGAACCCATGAATCCTTGCTTGAGGCATCCCAGTTTGTTGAAACCATTGAGCGATATCAAAGCTACAAGATTGCCTGTCTGGAAGAAATTGCATGGAATAACGACTGGATCACAGATGAGCAGCTTAAGGCACGGGCAGAGGAACTTAGTAAGAATAGCTATGGGGCGTATTTGAGTAGTTTACTCGAAACGAAGGTGCTGTGATTGGCTCTTTTTTGTTAAATAATTAATCTTTGTAGAAAGCCCCCACAGCGACCTATCCTTCATCGCTCATCACCGCGTTGCAGCTAACTTGAACTCGAACTGCGGCAACGCCGATCACTTAAACTAAAAATCACAGATTTTCCCATGTCTTCATCTCATAAAAGCGAAGAGCTCTCAGTCACCGTTTATTCTCCTGAGTCTGCACTTGTAGATCCTAGACGTTTGATCAAGGAGATGTATCAAGAATTGTGCGACTCTAGAGAGCTTGCAGGTGCTTTGTTTAAGAGAGATATGAAGGCGCAGGTGCGACAGAGTGTACTTGGATATGCGTGGCTTTTTTTTCCGCCTATTGCCACGACTCTTGTCTGGTTCTTTCTGAATAGCTCTGGAGTAGTTAAGGTTGCTGATACCGGCATGCCTTACCCTGCCTTTTTAATGATCGGCACTTTGCTCTGGCAAGCTTTCCTTGAGAGTTTAACCAAACCAATAACCAGCCTTGCTGGAGCTAAGGGGATGTTAACGAAATTAAACTTTCCTCGTATTGCTCCAGTGATCGCAGGAATTGGCCAAACCACCTTGACTGCTGCGATCCGGCTCGTGCTTTTGATTCCGATTTTTGTCTTTGCTGGCGTGGAGGCTTCATGGACCATTGTATTTTTCCCATTAGCATATCTTTCCATGGTGTTGCTCGGAGTTGCTATTGGTAGTTTTCTTACGCCCATTGGACTGCTTTATACAGATATTGCTAGAGCGATTGCGTTGCTTGGCCAGTTTGCCATGTACGCTACGCCTGTCGTTTACCCTGTTGCAACCAGTGGTTTTTTAGGTGAGGTGAACAAATTTAATCCTGTTACCTATTTGATCGAAATAGGGCGGTCAACTTTGGTGGGAGGTTCTTTTCAATACTTGCCTGTTGCCCTTATCATATCAGGCTGTGCATTTATTCTTCTTCTCATTGGCTGGACCATTTTTCACATCACCGTGCCCCGCATCATCGAGCGCATGGGAATGTAGGAGTCCAATGAGCGACATTATTCGGACTTCAACTCATGCCCCCCCTGCGGCCAACTTAAACTTCCTTTCCATGTCTTCGAAATCAGCCATTAGCAATCAGCAATCAGACTCCGAAGTGCTCATAAGAGCCGAAAACGTCGGTAAAATCTTCTGCCGTGATTTAAAAAAATCATTACTCTATGGACTTAAAGATTCTGCAAAAGACCTCATTGGAGGTTCGCGTAAGGATAATGCATCTAATGAGCGACAGCTTCGTAATGCTGAATTCTGGGCCAACAAAGGGGTTTCGTTTGAGTTGAGACGAGGCGAATGCCTGGGTCTGATCGGCCATAACGGAGCAGGTAAGACGACCTTGCTTAAAATGCTCAATGGCTTGATCAAGCCTGACACGGGTCGGATTGTGATGCGCGGACGCATAGGCGCACTGATTGCTCTGGGTGCTGGCTTTAATCCTATCCTCACAGGTCGTGAAAACATCTATATCAATGGTTCGGTTCTTGGATTCAGTAAGAAGGATATTGATGAGAAAATTGATGGAATTATTGAATTTGCCGAAATAACAGAATTTATCGATTCTCCTGTCCAGACCTATTCTTCGGGAATGCAGGTACGTCTGGGCTTTGCTGTGGCCTCTGCTATGGATCCCGATATTCTCATTATCGATGAGGTTTTAGCGGTAGGGGATCTCGGCTTTCGCGTTAAGTGCATGAATAGGATTCAAGAGCTGCTAGAATCAACTGCTGTAATCTTCGTTTCGCATTCTATGCCTTTCGTGACCCGAATATGTACTCAGGCTATCCTATTGAAAAAAGGGCGCGTCGTATTGCAGTCGGCCTCCGTCCCAAAGATCGTTGGCCGTTACCATGAAGAGTTTAGTAGTGGCGAGAAGAAAGTGGCAGGTTCGGGAGAAGCTGAAGTGCTGGCCGCCGAGGTCATAGGGACAGCAACAGATGAGATTCCGCAAGTTTCATTTGGAGAGAGCCTCAAACTTCGGTTCCACCTCCGCATCACAAGCCCGTGTCGGTTTGTTGGCATGCGACTCGCTATTTGGAATCAGGATCAAAGAGCGGTTCTTGACATTCTGCATCACGACGGCACCTCGTTTTCTTGGGGAAATGATCACCAAGAGTTGACGATAACCTGTAATCTTCCTGCTATGCACTTAGCTCCAGGTAAGCATACGATATCAGTGCATGTCTTTGATGATAAAAAAATCCGAGAGTTTTGCCGTCTGGATAACGCGATCACTTTTATTATGGGCCACCACCTTACGACTGGGGCCGAAGTATTCGAGATGGCAGAGTGGCAGATAGAAGCCCCTTGAAACGATTTAATCTCAACCTTTATTAATCTATGAAAGCAATCATCCTTGCCGGTGGCCTCGGCACCCGACTCTCCGAAGAAACATCACTCCGACCAAAGCCAATGGTAGAGATTGGGGGCTTCCCTATTCTATGGCATATTCTTAAAATTTACTCAGCTCATGGGATTAATGATTTTGTCATTTGCGCCGGTTACAAAGGCTATATGATCAAGGAATACTTCGCCAACTACTTTCTGCATATGTCAGATGTAACTTTTGACATGGCAGGTAACACCATGGAGGTCCACCATAAGCGGTCGGAGCCTTGGAAAATCACCATCGTCGATACGGGCGATGAATCGATGACGGGCGGACGGATCAAACGGATTGAGCCATACGTCGACGGTACTTTCTGTCTCACTTATGGTGACGGCGTAGCGGACATTGACATAAAGTCACTGATTGATTATCATCATAGACATGGTAGAAAGGCGACGTTAACTTCGGTTCAGCCTCCGGGTCGTTATGGAGCGCTTAATTTCGACAGTGAGGACTCAAGATTAATTCACAAGTTTCAGGAGAAGCCAGAAGGTGACGGCTCATGGATCAATGGAGGTTATTTTGTTTTAGAACCATCGATTTTCGATTATATACGAGATGGAGATAAGACCATTTGGGAGCGTGGTCCACTCGAATCTTTGGCGGCAGGCGGGGAGCTAGCAGCCTATAGGCATCCCGGCTTTTGGCGGCCCATGGACACGTTGCGTGATAAAGTAGAGCTCGAAGATCTGTGGAATAGCGGTGAGGCGCCGTGGAAGATGTGGTCGTAACCTTAGCAATACTGTAAACTACTCAGTAATCTATCTAACATGTCCTTTAACGATTATTTCAGAAATAAGCGGGTATTCCTGACCGGACATACCGGCTTCAAAGGCTCGTGGCTCGCGGAGTGGCTGCTAGACTTGGGTGCTGAGGTTTACGGTTATGCTCTTGACCCACAGCCACACGAGTGCCTTTTCGATCAGCTTGGGCTAGCTTCTCGACTGTCGTCCGACACCCGTGCCGACCTCGCCGACCGACAGGCGCTCAATGATGCAATTTGCGCTGCATGCCCCGATGTTATTCTACACCTTGCCGCCCAACCACTGGTGCGCCTATCATACGATATCCCAGTTGAAACCTTTGCGACCAATGTCATGGGAACCGCCCACCTTTTAGATGCCGCTCGGACTCAGATCGACCATCCATGTGCTGTAGTCTGTGTGACCACCGATAAATGCTACGAGAATCGCGAATGGCTCCATGCTTACCGGGAAGAGGATGCCATGGGTGGCCATGATCCCTACAGCGCCAGTAAAGGTGCGGCCGAGCTGGTGATTTCATCTTATCGACGCTCTTATTTCTCTGATGATAGTAGTCTCGTCAAGGTTGCATCTGCTCGCGCTGGCAATGTCATTGGTGGTGGTGATTGGGCAATTGATCGCATTGTGCCTGATTGTGTCCGTGCCATACGCTTTGGCGAGAGTATCCCTATTCGGAATCGCACAGCTACACGCCCTTGGCAGCATGTTCTTGAGCCTCTGGGTGGTTACCTATGGCTTGCAGCATCTCTTGGTATGAACAAAGATGGACTGATCCCCCTCGACTCTGCGTTTAACTTCGGGCCAGACCTCACCAGCAACCGTAGCGTGGCGGGGCTAGTTGAAGAACTTACACGCCATATGGGAGGGGAGTGGCAGGATATCTCAGATGAGCGGGCTCCTCATGAGGCCTCCAAGCTCAATCTCGCTACAGACAAGGCATACCACCTTCTGGATTGGCGTCCGACATGGAGCTTTGGAGATTCTGTAGCCCAAACCGCTGGCTGGTACCTTAGTGAAGCTGATGGCGTGGATGTCGGGGATCTCACTCGTTCCCAAATTGCTTCCTATCAATCTGCCGCTACCAAGCTCAATCTAGCTTGGTCCACCCTACCACAATAATTGCTCGACCTTCCCTTTACTTTATGAATCCAGCTGAAATTAAAGCAGAAATACTGCGTCTCACACGTGAGTATTCACGTCTCACCCATGCTAGCCAGCGCCCTGGTAATGACCCCGAGCGTCCACCCTTCGAACCAGGTCAAACTATTCCTTACGCAGGGCGCGTTTTTGATGAAGATGAAGTCGAAGCCGCCGTATCCTCGACCCTCGACTTTTGGCTGACTCTTGGCCCCGAGGGAGAGGCTATGCAAGAGGAGCTAGCTCAATTCCTTGGCGTGAAGCACACCTTGCTGGTGAATTCTGGCTCCTCGGCTAACCTCGTGGCTATTTCTGCCCTTACCACCTATAAGCTGCCCGATCACCAGCGTATCCTTCCCGGAGATGAAGTTATCACTGTCGCTGCCGGATTTCCGACTACCGTCGCCCCCATTCTCCAGGTCGGGGCGGTCCCTGTATTTATCGATGCCCTGCCTTATACAGGAAATGCCGATTGTTCTCAACTTGAAGCCGCCTATTCTCCTGGAAAAACCAAGGCCGTCATGATGGCGCACGCCCTCGGGAATCCTTTCGACATCGGAGCGGTGCTCGAATTCTGCAAGAAATACAATCTCTGGCTCATCGAAGACAACTGCGATGCCCTCGGTTGCACTTACTCCATGCCCGTTGAGAAGGCGAGGAAGCTTGGACTCGACCACTTGCTCAAACAAGCGGAAGCCGGAACACACCCGCTTATTCGTTTTGAGACTATGGATCAGTCCTCAGTAGCTAGCAGTCACGAGCTCCTTACCGCACCGACGGGTGCATGGGGTGACATTTCTACGCAGTCATTCTATCCACCCCATCATCTCACCATGGGAGAAGGGGGCTCGGTTAATATCATACGCCGTGCACCGCTCAAGACCTATGCCGAGAGCTTCCGCGACTGGGGCCGTGACTGTTGGTGCCCCTCAGGTCAGGATGATACGTGTCGGAAGCGATTTGCTTGGCAGTTAGGCGAGCTTCCCGAAGGCTACGACCACAAGTATATCTACAGTCACATGGGCTTCAACCTCAAGCCCCTCGATCCGCAGGCTGCGATCGGCCGCGTTCAGTTACGTAAGCTCATGGGCTTTATTGAAGCCCGCAAGCAGAATTGGGAATATCTCCGCAGGGGGCTCGATGGGCTTAGTGAGTTTTTTGACTTTGCCCTCCCTACTCATGCATCTGCCTGGCTTCCGCCAAGTGGAGAAGATCGAAGGCTGAAGGCCAAAGATAATGATCAGTCACTACCATCTCCCGTCTCGGGCTTCGATTGGGATAATGCACAGTGCCGCACCGACTGTAGCTGGTTCGGTTTCAAGATCACGATCAAGGAAACAGCCTCCTTTTCTAAAACTGAACTCGTGCGCTACCTCGACGAACACAAGATTGGTAACCGTATGCTCTTCGGTGGAAACCTCGTTCGCCAACCTGCCTTTGTTCGTTTGCGTGCCGAACGCCCTGACGCATTCCGCGTCATCGGCGATCTCCCAGTCGCCGACCGTATCATGAATCGCACATTCTTCTTGGGAACTTACCCTGGGTTAACTGAGGAGATGATGGATTACGAGATCGATGTCATCACCCGCTTTTGTAGCAAGTAGAGCCACAGCTATTATTTCGATTTAACCGAATCCAAACGCTAGACATGGAGCTTATCGACGAACCATTACCCGGCATCAAAGTCCTCAAGCCCTATGTCTTCGAGGATCAACGGGGCAATTTTGTCAAACCTTTCCATGAGGGCCAGCTCGCTGCACACAGGATCGAACTGCCACTGCGCGAGGAATTCTTCTCCACCTCACAGAAGAATGTGCTCCGCGGCATGCATTTCCAGGTGCCGCCCCACGCCCACCAGAAGCTCATCTACTGCATGAGTGGCGCCGTGCTCGATGTGGTGCTTGATTTACGCAAAGATTCGCCAACCTACTGTCAATCGGCGGCGATTGAGATTTCCGCAGCTAATCGCTACCTCGTCCACATCCCCGTCGGCTTTGCGCACGGCTTCCTCAGCCTCGAGGACAACAGCTGCCTGATCTACAAGACCGACTGTGTGCACCAACCGGAGTCTGAGGGCGGAGTGCTTTGGAACAGCTTCGGATTTGATTGGCCAGCTGATGTGCAGGACCTGATCCTGAGCGAGCGCGACACGCAATTCGCGCCATGGAGCGATTTCAAAAGCCCTTTCTAAGCCATGAAGGTCTTCGTTACAGGAGCAACTGGGTTCATCGGATCCCACTTGGTCAATCTGGCCCATGAGCGGGGCATCGAGGTGGTGGCCCATCGTCGTGGTCCGGACTCCATTCCGCGTGTGGCTATGAATAAGGAGCCTCAATGGGTTGATGGGCCTTTGAGTGATGTGAGTGAAGAAGCCCTCGAAGGCTGCAAGGCCGTAATTCATTTAGCAGCTCATTCCGCCAACGTGCCCTACGACACGTTGGAGAACTGCATTGAGCATAACGTCAACCAGCCGCTCAAGTTATTTCGAATCTGTGTGGACGCCGGGATCAAACGCTTCATCGTCGCTGGTTCCTGCTTCGAGTATGGGGATTCGGGCGCGCGCTACGAGTTCATCCCAGTTGACGCACCGCTCGAACCGACGCAGAGCTATCCGACTTCCAAAGCGGAAGCGTCAAGGGCTTTTTCTGATTTCGCCCTCAAAGAGGAAGTCGAGTTGCTTATTCTTAGAATCTTTCATGTGTATGGCGAAGGTGAACTCGCTACGCGCTTCTGGCCCTCGCTTAAGGTGGCCGCAGAGAAGGGTGAAGACTTCCCTATGAGTGAAGGTAAACAGGTGCGTGATTTCGTTCCAGTGGAGTTTGTTGCCAAAACCTTCATTGATTCCCTAGGTCGCAACGACCTCGAGCCAGGTAAACCGGTGATCAATAATCTGGGCACAGGCCACCCGATGAGCCTAAGGGTATTCGCTGAGCGTGAATGGAAAGAATGGGATGCTAAGGGGCAACTTCTGATTGGAGAGCTGCCGAGCCGCCCCGGGGAGGTCATGCGCTACGTCCCGGAGTTATAGATATGGAAACAGTAGAAACATTAATTCTTGGCGCTGGATTAGCCGGACTATCTGCTTCGTATCATATTGGGCACAGCAACTGCCTTATTCTCGAGAAAAATACTTATCCATTTGGCCATATCCACAGTGAGGTACGTAATGGGTTTACATGGGATGAAGGGCCACATGTTTCCTTCACTAAGCACGAATACGTTCGGGAACTTTTCGCCGAAAGTGTCGCTGGAAACTTTGAAGAGCATGAAGTTTGCACAAGTAATTATTTTAAAGGAAGCTGGATTGGGCATCCTGCACAATCAAATCTCTACCAGATCCCAGAACCCCTGCGAACACAATGTCTTGATTCTTTTCTAGCTAGCAGGAGTGACTTGGAGAATGCTTCGGAACGAGAAGATTATCAGCAATGGCTCTACCAGGCGTTTGGTCCGGTTTTTGCCGAAGCATTCCCAGCTGCTTACACTCGAAAGTATTGGACGCTTGACCCTCGTAAACTCACCACGGAATGGGTAGGCTCACGGGTCTTCAGACCGGCAGTCGCTGATGTTTTGGCGGGTTCCAAAGGTCCGCTTGAACGGCAGACACACTACATCAAGAAAATACGCTATCCGAGTAAAGGAGGCTACCAAGCATTTGCGACTAAGTTGGAGCAAGGGGCAAATGTAAGACTCTCGACAGAAGTAGTATCCATAGATTTAGACAAGAAGATAGTATACACCAGTGATGGCGAGGTGATTGTCTACAATCGTCTTATCAATACCATCCCACTTCCGATTTTTCTACGTGCTATAAAAGACGTTCCCGCTTTCGTAACTGAAGCCAGTGACAAACTTCTGTGCAGCAGCATCCTGCTGGTGAATGTCACGGCCCCGCATCCTACCTTGCGACCCGAAAATTGGATGTATGTCTATGACGAAGATAAGTATTCCACTCGGATCAACTGCACGGAGCTGCTCTCGCCTAATAATGCACCGAAAGGTCACACTGGAGTTCAAGTCGAAGTATACCATAGCCGTGAGAAGCCACTCCTAGCATCAAAAACACATATAGCTAAAAGCGTTGTTGAGGAGTTATCCGAGATGGGAATCATCGATGTAGATCTGGCAGGTGATAGGCTGGATGTTCATACCAAAGACGTTCCTTGGGCAAACGTTGTCTTTCACAAGCAAACTGCGCCGGCTCTGGATTGCATCTTTGAATGGTTGACTAATTATGGACTTAAACGTGAGCAAGACGATCTGCACCCCTTAACCGATTGGGACAGCGTAACGCCAGTAGAACAATCTGGTCTGGCTCTAGCAGGGCGTTTTGCACAGTGGAAGTATTATTGGACCGACGACTGCCTATTGAGAGGCAAACACCTTTAACTTAAATGAACATGTCTTCAACTCGGTTCCTTTTTCTACACATCCCAAAAACTGCGGGTACTATGTTCACACAAGTATTGAGGCAGAATTTTCAGAGGAATCTCATTTCAGACTATCTAATCTACGCTGATATCGTCTATGAGCCATGGCAAATTGAGGATGCCTTTCGTATTCTTCCTCATACTTGCTTTTCTTCTCATGCACTACGGGCTACAAGCCTGCCTGGTACGGTCGGCAATTCGACAGTGGCTATCGCGTTCGTAAGAGACCCCGTGAATCACGCTATCTCAGGCTACTTCGATTTAAGAAGCCGTGTAGCGGGCCCACAGCATCCTACCACTCGAGTGGGTCTCTCGGAATTGACAGATCTCTGGGAAAAGTCAGGATTTGAAAGAGAATATGCCTACACATTTTCACAGCTCCAATGGCTCTACCCCAACACAGAGGAGCCGATCAGAAAAATGTCCGCCCATCACGGTTTGGGTCGACTGCTATTGTTTCCAACCTCTCGGATGAATGACTGTTTGTTATACCTTGAAAATTTATACCCAGATCAGTTTACTGATTGCAGCTACGCCAGCCGTCAGAACGTTTCGAAAAAGGATCAGGAATTGACACCAGAGACGCTTACTAAGATCAATCAATTGCCTTGGATGAAGCTGGATCGTGAATTGTATGATTTTGCCTGCCAAAATTTCGATGCTTCACTGCAGCAACTCTTTCCTGATGAAGTCAATCTATCCGCCGCTCGCGAGGATTTTGCTCAGCGTTGCCTTGCCCGCCGAGAGTTAAAACCACAGCAGCAAAGGAAGCAACCCCTCGTGAAACGCCTTCGTTCCGCTGCGCGCATCATAATCAAAGGACAATGACAGAAATGACCGTCCCAAAACTATCCATCTGCATTCCGACATACAATCGCGCGTTGTTATTAGATCGAATGTTAGAAACCTTGGATTTGGCATTGGCCAATGTTCCGGGGGCTTCTTATGAGGTTGTCTTTCGTGACAATGCAAGTACGGACGATACTCCTAAAATTATCGACAAGTTCGCAGGTCGCCACGCTGTTAGATGCTCGAGAAACGAAGAGAATATCGGGGCGACTCGGAATATCTTGTCGGCCCCATTGGGTGCGACAGGGGAGTTTGTCTGGATGTTGGGGGACGATGACTTGGTGGCACCACATGCCTTTGTAGCCATTTTCAAACAACTCGAAGAAACTCCAGATGTGGATGGGCATATTGCATCTCATGCGATTATGTACGAAGATCGCCGGGAGGAATCGGAAAGCATGATCTTGGCTGGAAAGATGCCCACGCTGGATCTGTGCCTTATTCGTGAGAGAGTTTCTGATACTAGCCTCAATCGCTTCGAGGACGTTTTTGCCCTCTCTGATGTAACCGCTGCACTTAATTTTCTGTCGAATGTGATTTTTCGCCAGAAGTGTTGGGCAGACAACGTCAGGCCTTACCTCGAGCATTGCGAGAAGCGGGAATGGTTCTCGGACACCATTTCGACAGCCGGATACATGTGTGTATGGGCTGACTTTCTTGCGGGAAAGCCGGTAGGCTTGATCACGACGCCCCTCGTGGTTGGGTTTGTTGGGCAACAGTTGATTCTCTCAAAATGGGATACCCTTAGCACTGTCTTTTTCCTCGATGTTAATAAGTGGTTTCTAAAAAATGGTGCCGACCCAGACTGCATGCTGATTTATAAACGTAAAATCTATAGCGATGGCGCGGTAATCGCACGTCTGGCTATATCTACGGATCCCTACACCTTGAAGCACTTCTCTTTAGCGCATCTAATCCGTGAATATGGAAGTGATCCTGTGCTCTGGAAGAGTTTAGATGTCGCCGTCCGATCCGTTTCGGGACGGAGGGTAAGACTTGCGCTTATCCGCAGAATTGTTTTATCCAGCATTTCTTACCCATCTCGCTGGATTCTCGGTATAAAATTCGCACTGAAACAGGGGAGACAAGCAGTTCGCAATAGACTAGGTGCATTCAGAAGAGAAAAGCCTCTCGGTTATCTTGAGTCACGAGCTAAAATGAATACCGATGCAACGGAGCACTTCCGGAAATCCGTTCAGGGAGGGGGCGATGCCATGGTTAAAAACCCGGTGTATCTCATAAATCCGCAGCACATAAATGTCGGGGCTAAGATGATCTCAGAACCTGGTCTCCGTCTCGAAGCGTGGGATAGCTATGCAGGTGAGAGATACTCTCCCTCGATTATTATCGGAGATGGGGTGATCTTCAACTACAACTGTCACATCGGTTGTATCGACAGCATAACCATCGGCAACAATACTCTTATTGGTAGCAATGTTCTTATTACTGATCACCAGCATGGAAACCTAGATAATCTAGCTCCTGGTACCCCCTTTAAGGATCAACCTCTTCATTCCAAAGGGCCCGTAGTCATTGGCGAGAACGTTTGGATTGGCGAGAATGCCTGCATTATGCCCGGAGTTACGGTAGGTTCTCATTCCGTCATTGGAGCTAATGCTGTTGTCACAAAAGACGTGCCTGATGGAGCAGTTGTTGGCGGAGTTCCGGCAAGATCGCTTCAGTCAATTGATCTGAATGCCCACTAGTATATGAAACTTAGCAGAGCATTTACGCTTGCCTTAAAGCAGATTTGCCTAGTGCTAATCGGCTTAGCAATAGGACTGGCAATCCATCACCCTATTTTTGAACAGCCAGAGACTGAGAAAGCTGAGTGGCAAGAAGAATCAATTCGCCGCGGTGAGGAGATCTGCACATTCTTTAATAGACGGCCTATCAATGAAAATGCCTATAAGATATTGTTCATTGGAAACAGCCTCACATGCCATCCCATGAGGGGGGGGGATGGAGTAGTATTCATGGCATGGCTGCGACTGCCCACGAAAAAGATTACCTTCATATCTTCGTGGAACATCTTCGTAAAAAAATGCCAGATCGCAGTATCGAGGTCTTTCTTGAGACCGGAGCCGGCGTTGGTCAGGCGATAGACCGTATTGAAGGTGGAGAGCATGAAAAGCGAGAGTACGATCTAGTAGTCGTACAAAGAGGGGAGAACGATAAGGTTTTTGATGATGAGTTTAAAAGGCAATATCGAAAGCTGGTTAATATCATCCCGGCAAAGCATGGACGTCTTGTGCTTTCAGACTGGTATTATCATAAGCGGGTTGCCTTTCAGGAGAAGGTAGCTCGAGAAGCAAATGCCGAGTTTATCGACATATCGAATATCGCGCTAAATCCAGAGAATAGCGGCTATGCGGGTCCTTATAATCACAGTGGTGTTGCATCTCATCCCAATGATTTAGGGATGACGAGAATTGCCGAGAGGCTCGCACATGGATTCGACCGGCTTCCCAGATCTGAATCAGGGCAAAAGCGATTATCGCCTTCACCCGAGTAGTCATTAGTGAAGCAAACCTAACTCATCCATATGACAAACATGTTATATGCTATCCGGCACGAAATAGTTTGTTTAACAAAATAATCTTATTCTATGACCTTAGTCTTTACCATTTGTTCATCAAACTACCTGGCGCATGCCAAGGTGCTTGGTAATTCTCTTGCAGAGAGTAATCCAGATTGTCGATTCGTTATCGGCTTGGTGGATTGTATTCCTACAGAAATTGATCTGCCGACGTGGATATCTCACGAGGTAATTCCAGTGACTGAAATTGGCATTTCAGATTTTCATGAGATGTCAGAAAAATACAATATTGTAGAGCTCAATACCGCGGCTAAGCCGTTCTACATAGATTATTTCTACAAACTAGATGAAGCTATAGACCACGTCATTTACCTTGATCCGGATACAGTTGTCTATAACAGCCTGCTGACTTTAACTGACAAGCTGGCTTCGTGTAACATGATTGTAACTCCACACAGCTGCACATACGACGACAGTGAAACTAACATGCTTTATGAAATTTCAATGCTGCGAACTGGTGTATATAATCTCGGATTCCTAGCAACTGCTCGTAGTGAAGAAACGAGTTGTTTTCTGGCATGGTGGCAAATCCGCCTACGTAAATATTGCTATTATCTTACCTCGCCTGGTTTGTTCGTTGATCAGATATGGATTATTCTGGCGCAGGTCTATTTCAAGGGCTTTTGTGTAGAAAAAGATCCCGGCTACAATATGTGTTACTGGAATCACTTTGAGCGATTTTTATCGTTTGACCAAGGTTGCTATTGGGTCAATGAAAGTCATAAATTGATTGTTTACCATTTCAGTAGCTACAATCCTGATCATCCTAACGAAATTAATTATCGTGATGACCAGCCAGTTGCAACCTTTCAGGATCGCCCTGATCTCAAACCACTTTTTGATGATTACCGCAAGCGTTTAATCGAGGCGGGCATTAATGAAGTTAGGTCCATAGAGTGCAAATTAGGGCTTAAGCCTAAGGCTGAACTATCACCTGAGAGGTCTGCTAAATCTTTTCTCAAGAGCCTATTAAGCAAATCGCTGGGCATTATGCCTAAGGGGGTGAGGAAGATTGTCGGGCGAGGCGCAGGTAGTATCATGGCGTGCTGCAGAGACTAGAACTTATCATCAATACACATATGATTGACAAGTCACCGGTTAGTGTGGTCGCTCCAAGGTATAAGGTATGAACTTCGTGTGTTTCATCATCGTTACAACATGTTGAATATCCAATTGATATTCCAGTTTGATATACAATAGATCGATTATTAGATGTTGAATGAAAGTTAACCGTAAAAATACGGATAAAAATATTACCTGCGCAGCGGACTCGCAGCCATTGCGCCAGCATTCTAAATCCTGCCAAGGTAGCTTATCATGAAACAAAAATTATCCAGATGCGTCACTATATACGGCCAGTGGGACTATGTTTCGTTATGGGTAGATAATGATGAGCTTTATGATCCGTCTGTTGAATGGATGATCATCAATGATCTCCCATCAGACCCTTGCCCTGAAGTTCTAAAAGATAAGCTGCAGGCGCGAGGAGTTCGGTTATTTACGCCTCAGTTCAATCTCGGGCGGTCATCAGCCCGGAATCATTGTGCCAGACAAGCGTGTGGGGTGTGGATAGAGTTTGTGGATGGTGACGACATACCATTACCTCTGTCACCTGATGATTTCTCTAGTAATGCTGAGGCACTCTTGCATCAATTTCCATCGCAGACATACAAATTAAGAAATGGTAATATCGAGCTCTGTGATTTGGAAAGAGATAGTGAGTTTGGATACCCTGGTGTCTTGAGTCGTTTAAGCTCTGTAAATTGCCGACCGGCGTGCTTGGTATATGATAGAGCAACTTTTCTTGAAGTAGGAGGATTTGACGGTCGGTATGATACCATAGAGGATTTGCATCTCTTGTGTAAGCTTGAGAATTTTGATGTTGAGGTCTGCAGCCATAAACATCCCAAGCAGTTATACCAGAGAGATGGCAAAGAATTCCCCATCAACTATGATTATTCCGCTTTATATAAAGTTCGTTTTTTCAGGGAGGCTGCGATGCTGTCAGGTCAACAAGAGCAGTCTGTTACCAGTGCGATGTGGGATTATTCAGATTCATACATGACCCATATTGCTGAAATGTCTCTAAGTGAACTCAAGAGGCATGCAGTAAGGGATGATTTCGACCACCCCAAATATCTTCAGAAGCATATCAAACTGAAAAAGAAATGCTCGAGGGCATTACTTTGGCTTGCGAGAGATCTCTTCGTCCGATCTAAGAGGCCAGACATTTTATGTCGAATCCGAGAAGCTCTAAGATTGGTCTTTACGAGCTGAGAGGTTTGTAAATTAAAGCCATCATCTAATAGTACGTGGCTATATGTTAAAATAGCAAATCCTGATGCGTAAGCAGATAGCATTCTTCACTATGTCCATTTAATTTCTGATAATGATTATATCGCGTTTATGGGGAGGTTTAGGCAACCAGATGTTTCAGTATGCTGCCGGCCGTGCACTTGCATTGCGTAGTGGAGTGCCACTGCAGCTTGATATCCACGACCTCCTGGACAGGACACCGGATGCTAATTTTGTACACCGTGACTGTGATTTAGGTCTGTTGATGGCACCGCTTGATTTTGCTTCGTTGAGTGACATGGGGCGCGCGCATGAAAAGCCAAGCAGTTTGGTTACCCGCCTTAGGCTCCGATACCGGAAGGAGCGTCTGTGGCGCAATAGTTTCAAAGAAAATAACCAGCAATTCATGCCTGAGCTTGCGGAGGCAGAAAGGCGGAACGCTTACCTATTAGGCTATTGGCACGATGAGCGTTACTTTAAAGCATTTGAGGATATCATTAGGAAAGACTTTGCCATGCGTGGAGAACACGCATCTGATCTTTTTAGCCCCATCAGGGAATCGGAATCGGTCTGTTTGAACGTCAGGAGAACGGATTTTGTCGAGTTGTCTGCGGAGCGTGAATACCGGACAGAGTGTGATGAAGATTATTACCGCAAGGCCATTGATCTTGTTGCTGAACAGCACAAAGATATTCGTATTTTTGGATTTTCTGATGACGTCGAGTGGTGTGAAGCAAACCTGAAAATGCAAAAGCCGATTACTTGGGTGCCGCATTCAGAGGCAGGTGTCAAATTTGGGCGTTATTTCTGGCTGATGCGCCAGTGCAAGCATTTCATCATCCCCAACAGCACCTTTGCCTGGTGGGCTGCATGGTTAGCAGACAATACAGACAAGGTAGTCGTATGTCCTCAGCATTGGTACAATGATCCAGCGCTTCAATCTGCAGGTTTTCTACCAGATCGTTGGATTCGTATCTAATTTCAATCTCTCGTTGATCGAAGTAATCTCAACAAAAACAAAAAACTAAAATCTAAGCACTATTCATTATGAAAAATACAGAAAAAGCTGCCGAGCTAAATTCAGGTAAAACGACTGACATACTTGAGCAATTCATGGTTACGCAAAACGTGCAAGTTGATGCGATTGGCTTTTTTATCAATCTATTGCTTACCGCGTTTTTGGCATTCTTGATCGCATTGATATACCGAGCTTACGGAACGGCTTTATCCAACCGCCGTCTGTTTTCCAAGAATTTCGTCCTCTTGGCCATGATTACCATGATGATCATTACCATTGTTAAATCATCACTCGCCTTGTCCTTGGGTCTTGTAGGTGCCCTCTCCATCGTAAGATTTCGCTCAGCGATCAAGGAGCCTGAAGAGTTAGTATACCTTTTCTTCTGCATCGCCATAGGTTTGGGGCTGGGTGCGAACCAGCGGGGCATCACCTTGATTGCCTTCATCGTGATATCATGCATTCTTATTGCCAATGCGGCATTCCGTAAAAAAGAACGTCCCCAGAACCTCATTCTTACGATCTCAAGTTCAAGTCCTGATTTGGAATCGGAGCAACTAACCTCCATTGTTCAGGAACATTGTGCATCTGCTAGTCTCAAGCGTATTGATGTCAGTGAAAATAATTTGGAGGCATCTTTCATTGTATCTTTGGATAATTATGAGCAGCTGAGGTCTACAGAAAAAGCGCTTAAAGAATCGCATGGTGATATCTCATACACATTCCTAGATACAGAGGGGGCACTCTAGGTAAAAATCGTTTACATTCTTCCATTATATTATGTTGTTAGGAGGCCATAAGAAACCATCGCATTGGTGGCGTTCACCTAAAAATATCCTCATGGGTATGATGCTGCTTGCGATCATCATGATGGCAGCAATCATTCTTCCGTATAGGGGTTGGTTGTTTGCTCAAATCATCCCCGATGTTAAGAAGCTAATTGCCCAAGACAAAAAAGTGGTTAGCCAAACGGTCAAATATTTGCCCGCGTCTACACATGTTGATGTGGACAAGATTTATTTGCATGTTGATTACAAAGAGCTGCAAAAATTGGCTTACATGCGCCAGCAAGCCATGGAGAACCCTACAGAGAAAGACTTCAAGTATGTCAAAGCTGAGCTTGAGATCGGGGAGAGCATGCTCGATGCAAAGATACGGCTCAAAGGGGATCGTGATATTCACTACAAACACGAGACAAACTGGTCATTCAGAGTCTCGATGAAGGGTGAGGATGTGGCTTATGGGATGAAGTATTTCTCCCTGCACAAGCCGGTGACGAGAAACTATCTCTATGAGTGGCTATTACACAAGTCACTGGAGCGTGAAGATATTCTCGCATTGCAATATAAGTTTGTGAACCTCTACATGAACGGTACCGACCTTGGCATCTACGCGCTCGAGGAGCATTTTGACAAGCGGATGGTGGAGCGCCAGAAGCGACGTGAAGGTCCTGTTATTCGCTTCATCGTAAATTACCATGAGAGTGTAGGCCTTGGCAGTGCTCCTATCGGTTCTTTCCGTGTCGATCCCGATGCCCCGGAGGGTGCCCAAAAGCAATTGGCCGCGGCAGTTGATCTTTTGGACTCTTTTCGCCGTGGAGAATTACCTGCTGAAGACGTTTTTGATATCGAGAAGTTGGCGATGTATTTCGCTATATCGGATTTACTAGGAACATTCCACGGTACTATATCCAAGTCAGCACGTTTCTATTATAACCCGATTAATGCCAAGCTAGAGCCGATTGGCTATGATGGGCACCATTTTGACGTGTCAAAGTCCTACCCCTTTATTTCAGTTGAGGCTGCCGTTGACCCTAAGGCAGGCTGGACATATGATCTGTATTCAGATTGGTATGAGCTTTTCTTTAATCGTCCCACTAAATTCAATAAAACATTTTATGTGGCCTATGTATCTGCACTTAAAAAAGTGTCATCTCCGGATTATTTGTCGGCTCTCCTGAGTGAGCTGAGGCCAGGGATAGAAGAAAATCTTGCCATACTTCACCGGGATTTTCCTATCATGCGTGATAATATCTTTGAAACTGGCCCAGATCTACATGTGTTTGATACCAAGTATTTGGAAGACAGGCAAAAATACATCCTTAAAGCATTGGCCGAGGTGCCGCAAATACAGGCATACCTTCAGAAGACCGCGGGCGCTGATTCCGTTTCACTCGCTTTTGCAAATACATGCAGATTGCCTGTAGAGATTGTCTCCGTGAGAGTTCGGGGTGAGCTGCTTAAACCTATGCAAGAAGATGATGTATTAGTCGGTAAACGTGTGTGATCTCAGGCTGGTGATATTCCATCATATAAGACATTGTCCTATGAGTTGCCAGCTAGCGTGGACAAGGCGGATGTCGCAGGTGACATCGAGGTTACTTATCGACTAGTTGGAGTAGTTAAGACCTTCAAGACTGAGCCGCTACCGTTTCCTTATGAATATGCAAAAGGGAAGGGCACAGAAATTATGCGAAGCGGGTCAACTCACTTAGGTTTCCCCTTCATCCGTGTCAATGAGGATGAGAAAAAAATCTTCCTTAAAGAAGGGCGGCACGAGGTTGACCGGGATTTGATATTTCCTGCAGGCTATACGGTCATTGCTAGTAATGGTGTGAGTCTTGATCTCCGCAATTTCGCGATGATTCTCTCTAAGTCGCCCTTTCACTTTGTCGGAACAGAAGATGCCCCAATTACTGTTGAGAGTAGTGACGGAACCGGGCAGGGGCTGTGTATACTTTTAAAGTCATCGGATAAAGAAGTATCAATTTTTGATTGGGTAATCTTTAACGGTTTGAGCGATTCGAAAAAAGGAGCTTGGGCAGTGAGTGGTGCGGTCACTATTTATGAGGGCATCGTGGACATCAGTAACACCGCGTTTATTGCGAATCAATCCGAGGATTGCCTGAACTTGGTCAGGTGTAAGTTCAAGATGTCGCGGGCAATTTTTAAGAATACACTGTCTGATGCGCTCGACTTGGACTTTTCTGACGGCAGTATCATGGACAGTGAATTCACTGACAGTGGGAATGATGCCATTGATTTGTCAGGCAGTGTTGTCACGATCAAAAATGTTATGATTGACGGTGTTGGTGACAAGGCCGTGAGTGTGGGTGAGAAAAGTAGTGCTGAGGCATCCAATATTAACATAGGGGATGCTGAAATAGCAGTAACATGCAAAGACAATTCCTATTTGAAATTGAGTGATTGCACAATCGGCAGCACGCGGATAGCTGTGACGGCTTACCAGAAGAAGCCAGAGTTTGGCCCTGCTAGAATCGATATTGCCAATTTAAACTTCACCAGCGCTGAGGTGCCTTACATGATAGAGCATGGTTCGTCTCTGACACTTGATGGGGAGCCTTTTCAAAGCAATTACAAGAAGGTCAAAGACATCCTCTATGGCGCTGAATATGGTAAAAGTAGTAAGTAGATGGAATTGTCCCAAACTATAACCAATATTTTTTCACCGACAAAGGACTCGGTTTATCGTTACGAAAAAAAGTTCGTAGCGATAGATCAATCGCTTTGTGAAATCGAATGGGTTATAAAGCAAAACCCATTTCTTTTCCGATCTATCTTTCATCAAAGACGGGTGAATAACATCTATTTTGATTCTCCCAAGTTCCAGGATTTCTATGACAATGTAGATGGCAATAGTAAGAGGGGCAAGCTACGCTTAAGATGGTACGGAAACCTTTTTGGTGATGTTGAAAAGCCCGTCGTGGAAGCAAAGATCAAATCAGGAGACCTGGGTACCAAGCGAACGTTGAGGACTGAGCCCTTCTGTATGCAAGAGAAGTTCGAGCCAGCCATTCTCGAAGACCTTTTGGAAAAGCTGCCTGCTTCTGCCTCTAAACCCTTTCTGGAAGGCTTTCGCCCCACATTAGTCAATAATTATGTGCGCAGGTATTATTTGTCAGCTGACCAACGTTTTAGAATCACCGTCGATCATAGTCTGAAATACTACAAAATAGGTCTTAGTAAAGTTGCTGTACTAACGCCTTTGACAGATCGACGCAAAATAATCATCGAGCTCAAGTATGATCAGGCGCATAGTGATGCGGCTAGGGAGGTTACTCGGTTTTTGCCTTTTCGTGTAACTAAAAATTCTAAATATGTCAGTGGCATCAGGAAAACCTTCTATCACCTGGCTGAAAATGATGACCTCGGTGATGTTTTCTAGTGTAACCATATAATAGGGAGACTTTGAATCACTTTACATGAATCCAAATCGAGTGCGCTTTATATTTGGATTCTAAAGACTATGCAGAGAGAGGAACATACATCAGGTTTAAGTAAGCTTCGCCAGAAATGGCGAAGTTTTATGGAATTTAAGACCCACGTTCTTTATCTATGGAGGAAAGAAATAAGATCCGAGCGCAGCTACCTTTTTAACGGTGAGAAGAATGTTTATTTTCTTAATAACAGGCAGTCAAACCAGGCGATCTATTCGCAGTTAGTATCAGGAAGGCCAGTCATGATCGCTCGACATGGGGGCTATGAAGTTCAGGTAGCTGCCAATTTTGACACGGGAAAATAAGATCACGTATTTGGATGAGCTCTGTTTCAATGCAGGATTTTTTCCACATGATGAAAAGCTGGCTGAGGACTGGGCTGAGCTTTATTTGAATGGCTCCAAAGCGCTCGATTTTATATGTGAATGGAATTACAGGTTTGGTAGATTTAATGAGGTTCAGCATGTTTTTGCAAAGTACAGCCCCAATGCACTTCTAGGTAATGACATCAATATACTTACGCCTTTCTTTCAGGATGAGCCCTGGACGCGAGCTCTTGAAGGTAAGCGGGTTCTTGTTATCCATCCATTTACGAGCACTATTGTAAGCCAGTATGAGCAGAGGAAAAAGCTGTTCAAGAACCCACAACTTTTACCTGAATTCGCTAGTCTCCAGACGATCACGGCTGTTCAGACGGGTGCTGGAAATCCAGACCCCAGATTTGCCAGCTGGTTTGAGGCATATGATCACCTGTGTGAGGAGATTTCCAAGCGGGAATTTGACGTGGCCCTGATTGGGTGTGGTTGTTATGGCCTCCCGCTTGCAGCTTACGTCAAGTCTCTGGGTAAGTCGGCAGTTCACATGGGTGGGGCTTTACAGCTCTTATTTGGTATTCGTGGTAAACGATGGGATGCTGCTCAGGATTGGATTGAACAAGGGGTGTTCAATGAGCACTGGGTAAGGCCATCTGATGAAGAGACACCCCAAAAAGCTACCGGTGTTGAGGGTGGGTGCTATTGGTAATGAGTGAAGAAGTTCCATTAATAAGTGTCATATTACCAGTTCGTAATGGTGAACGTTATGTATGTGAGGCTATTGACAGTATACTCAAGCAATCATGTGATGACCTTGAGCTGCTTATCATTGATGACCACTCAACAGATACGACCGCAGAGCTTATACAAGGTTTTGATGATAGCCGTATCTCAGTCATCAAGCCAGAGCCTAATGGGCATTTGACGAGCGCACTGAATGCGGCACGCGGTATGGCTCGTGGAGAGTTTATCGCAAGAATGGATGCAGATGATATTGCTCATCCAGATAGGCTCAGAAGGCAGCTTTTACACATGCGGGAGAACCCCGAGGTAGGTATCCTAGGAACACAGGTGAGGCAAATTAATGCTGAGGGAGAGGAGATACTATCTGGCCAAGCTTCAAAACCATTGGCACATGCCGACATTGTCAGCTCTTTGTTTTTTGGATGTGCACTATGGCATCCCACGGTGATGTTGAGGAAAAGCGTATTGGATGCGCTGGGCTGGTATGGATCGCCGGTGATTAAGGGGCGTGAGCAGTTCTCAGGCGAAGATTATGATCTTTGGAGTAGGGCTGTGGGTAGCACGATGATAGCCAACCTGCCGGATGTATTGCTCGACTATCGAGTGCATGATTCCAATCTTTCGTTGGCGGCATCAGGTCGTAAAGATCATTGCTTGAATACGGTATTGGTGCTTCGTGAATATATCCGGAATCAATTGAGCTTGAATATCAATTTGAATGTATGTGCTGCCATGCTGCAGTGTAGCCCGAATGATTTGCCGCCAGGGTCGATCACTCGTGCAGCACCTGAGGATATGTTTGGTCTGGTGCGGCCTATTTTAAAGCATGCCGTTTCTGAGGTCATTACCAATGATGAGAAGGCGAGGTTGAGACCTCGCCTTTCGGCTATTATTGAGTTCATGATATGGCAGCAAGGTTACAATATTTTCCGGAAAAGTGTGCGCCTCTGCCTTGTCGACCCAGTGATAGGCCTGCGCGTGTTATTCTCATCTCTGAAGAGATTTTTTTAGATTGAGGCAGCTGTGATCAATTGCCAAAAACAAACTCGATGAAGATTCTCCATTTGTCACATTATGACCGCAAAGGCGGCGCCTGCATTGCTGCGTATCGTCAGCACCAGGCCTTGCGTGCTGCGGGGGTGGATTCTGTGATGTGGGTGCGTCATAAGGTGACTAATGATCCGCATGTGTTTGAGTATCGACCACCGTCAGATGTGGTCTCTCGTGCTCGCCGTATTGCACGTCGCCGACGTTTGGCTCTAAACAAAAAGCAGGCCAAGCCAATTGGTGAGATGTTTGATGACCGGTCTGAGCATGGTGGAGGAGAACTGCTCGATTTGCCTCCCCATGATGTGATCAATGTTCAGTTCTCTCAGGGATTTGTGGATCTGCCTGCGCTTTTAGCCAAGATACCAGCGACAACCCCGATTGTTTTTACCCTGCATGAGATGTCGATGTTTACGGGTGGATGTTCTTATGCCTATTACTGCCGTGATTTTGAGAAACAATGTGGGAACTGTCCTCAGCTAGCTAATAGACAGCCCAGCGATTTTAGCCGACGGTCATGGATGCGCAAGAATGAGGCTTACACTCAGAGAGATTCATCCAATTTACATTTTGCTGCAGACAGTCACTGGATTGCCAGCGAAGCATCGAAGAGCAGCTTGCTCAAAGATCATGCGGTTTCGACGATGCACTACGGGGTCGATACGGCTATATTTCGCCCACTTGACTCACAGCAGTGTAAGCAGTCGCTTGCCATTCCTTTGGATCAATCTGTCATTGCCTTTGCTGCGGTATCGGTGGCAGACGAACGAAAAGGCATCAAGTATTTGATCGAAGCGATTCAGCAAATGGAAGAGAAACCTTTCCTTTTGACATGGGGGGCATGTTTTCCTCCAGAGCTTGAGGAGTTGCCGCATCTGCATCTGGGTAGTATTGAAAGTGAACATTTGTTGGCGACTGTTTACAACGCGGCTGATGTCTTTGTCATTCCCTCTGTTGAAGAGGCATTTGGTCAAACCGCCCTAGAGTCACTGGCTTGCGCTCGTCCTGTAATTGGTTTTAAAGTCGGTGGTATTCCGGATATGGTGCGCGACGCTGAAACAGGGTTGCTTGTTGAGCGAGGTGATGCAGTTGCTTTGGCTACGGCCTTGGATCAGCTGGCGCAAGATCAGGATAAGCGTGCACAGCTGGGATCGAATGCTCGAGAGCTTGTGCTGCGTGAATTCTCGTTTCAGAAGAATGCTGAATCATACGTGGAGCTTTATCAGACCATGATGAATTCCTGTTCTTCAAGGTAATCACCTTAAAATATTTATTTCAGTTGCAGAGCACTCAACAAATACGAGTTTTACTTATTTCCTCAGTAACTCCTAGCCCGCACAGTGCTGGTCAGCTTGTTCTTAACCGTCATTTGGTCAATGAGCCATCTGTTGAGTTACATGTGATGCAGACAGAGCCACGTAAGCCTGGCATGAGGAAATTCATGCGTCGGCTTTTGGGCCGGTTTTCGCAGATCAAGTGGTTACATCCATTTTGCCAAGATGTCATGGTATTGTGGCGAGGTGGTTGGATTGATGCTGAGCTGCCCTCTCCACAAGTTTCAGATATGCCAGCGGTGGTAATGACTGTTGCTCACGAGGAGTCTTGTTATGCTGCGATGCGCTACGCGCGGCGATATGACCTGCCCCTTGTCACTTTTTTTCATGACTGGTGGCCAGACATGGCAGAAGTCCACGCTCCTTTTAGGTCGATGTGCGAGCGCTCCTTTCGCCAGCTGTATGAAGAATCTTCATTAGCCTTGTGTGTAAGTGAAGGGATGAAGAAGGAACTGGGCGCTCATGCTAATTCACAGATTTTACTGCCAATACCCGCAGAGCCTGAAGCGGAAACCAGCCCAGGTGTGAATAATGATGGCTCGCCATTTAAACTGATTTATGCCGGTAATCTCGTGGGCTATGGTGCAATGTTGATGAAGGCTTTGGAAGCTCTCAAAGGTCATCCTCATATTCGGCTTGAGGTGAGGGGTAACAGCTCAAGTTGGCGCGATTCTATAAAAAATGAAATGAGTGAGCTAGGCTTGTTGTTACCTTTTACTTCACGTGATGAATTAGATCGCTGGTTGAAAACCGCAGATGCGTTTCTCATCACACAGAGCTTCGATGAGAAAAGCGATCGCCTTATGGAGACGAATTTCCCCTCAAAACTTGTCGAGTATGCGCAGTATGGAAAACCACTTGTTTTGTGGGGGCCGGCCAAGGCGACGGGCCCTCAATGGGCTAGAAATACGGGGCAAGGATTGGTGGTTGATGAAGAGAATCCAGATCAACTGAGAATAGCCTTAGAAGGTCTCTGTAGAGATGAAGGTGAGCAGAAAAGATTATCCAGTGCAGCTTGTTCAGCTGCAACTGGTGAGTTCAACCCAGAAATGATCCAGGCACAATTCATGAAGTATTTGAGTGAAATTGTCTCGTGAGGGCTCTTGTAGCACAGAAGTGCTCCTTAGAATCAATATTATAAATGAAAACAAGTGCACCATTCGGATTTGTCACTGCTTGTCATGCAGGGGACAAATTTATGGTCGGAGCAACATTGGCTAGTATCCGCCACTTCTGCCCACAAACGCCCATCTGCCTCATTGTAGATGGGGATGCTGATGTTTCAGATTTAGAAAAGCAATATGAGCTGATTGTGTTGCGTGTTAATGACCTCCCATCTCAGGAAATGTGCGATCTGATAGCAGGTAGTTATCGAGTTAAGCTGGCTGCGATGTGGGAAGGTCCTTTTGAACACTATGTCTGGTTGGACTCAGACGCTATTGTATGGGGGGATATCACCCAGTATGTCTGTACAGATTTAGATTTTCAAATTTTTTGGCCTGAGATTTCTATTCCTGCTGATGCCGAAGAAGAGCCTTCATGGTTAGCTCACTTTTATTTTAATTTAGCAGAGATCAAAAAACGAAACCCAGATTTTGAGTGGCGAGGCTATCCCTACTTTTCGGCTGGGGCATACGCCTGTCGGCGAAATGCTATTAGCTATGAACAGTGGGCTGACGCCGAGCAGTGGGGGCAGGAAGTCCCCGATCTTTTTCAGTTTGGTGATCAGGGAATTCTTAATTACCTCGTGCTTTTCAAAAGTCAGCGTGATGAAATTAAGATGGATTGGTCAGACCTGCAGTGGTCGCGAAATTTTGGCTTTGATGAGTTGATCAAAACTGGTTCAGCCTTTGGCTGGGATTTTCCTGCGCAGGTTGACCGCCCTGCCATACTTCATTTTTGTGGTCGTAAGCCATCCACTCTCGATCCTCAATGTTTTAGTCGTCCATTTACAATAGCCCGCCTCTGCCATCTAAAAGCATCACATAGTAGCTTGGGCGCTTGGTGCCGAATTTTGCTGGAAGATTTGGCCGTGGTGCTTGCCAAGGTCAGACGAAAATGGAGGTTTGCTTAATCTTCAAAAGTATTGGCTTGATCCAAATAATACTTAAAAACCATGATAGCCAATGCTTCAAAACTACCTTTATGGTGCCTGAAAGCGGCGGTCAAATTATCAGGCCGCTCAACTGGAGTAGATGATGACCTTAAACAAAGCGTAGAGGATCGCAGATGTATTTTTATTCATATACCGAAGTGCGCCGGCAATGCTGTTCAACAAAGTTTGTTTGGTCAGATTGTTTTTGGTCACCAGACCATCCGCCAATACCAGCTTGCCTTGCCTGCTTCAGTGTATCGTAATGCGTGGAAGTTTACGGTGACCAGAGACCCATGGGAACGGCTTGCATCAGCTTGGCAATTTTTGAAGAATGGAGGGTTTCATGCTCATGACGCACAATATTTTACTGACAATATCAGCCAGTATTCCACATTTGACCACTTTGTGAATGATTGGCTTGTTTACCAAGATTTGAGAAACTGTGGATGTGTTCATTTCAAACCACAGGTGCATTTCATTCAAGACTTGAGCGGAGTGCTGGCCATGGATCAAATGATTAAATTGTCAAACCTGGGTCGTGATTACTCTTCCTTGAGAGAGAGATTCATGGGGGAGGCGTTGATCGTGGAAAATAAGGCCGAAGGATCCTCTGAGGGTTATTCTGAAATGTTAGCTAGCGCTGAGACCCGACTCAATATTGCTAAGGTCTATGCTGAAGATATTGCCGCCCTAGATTATAAAGAAGATTCAGTATACGCCATTTAAAGGCGAAGAATGCAAGAAATGAAAATAGCCGTCATCGTGCCTCTTATGGCCCCAGAAATAGCAAAAGACTGGAGCTATGTGCAATTCTGTTTGAATAGAACGCTTGCTTCGGTTTTAGCCAGTAGCGGAGTCGACTTCCGCATCTATGTGATATGCCAATCTCGGCCTGAGCAGATGATGCAAGATGCGCGTATTGAATTTCTCCAAGCGGAGAACCCTTTGCCCAATCCCGAGGATAAGGATGAAAAACGTAATGATAAGGGGTTGAAAATCATGATGGGTGTGCGCAAGGCTGCTGAATATAAGCCAGACTATATCATGCGTATAGATGCAGACGATCTGCTTAGCCGTCATCTATTCGAATATGTTGCTCATACACCGGGCTATGATGCTTTTTTTGTGAATCGTGGTTACGAATGGCAAGAGGGTAGTTCTATCATATCTACACGTCGGCATTTCCATCAATATTGTGGAACATGCTTCATATCACGCTATGGGGCTGATTTATACCCCTATTGGATAGGTTGTGCGACTAGCGGCGAGAGGATTTGTGATCAGTCACACACTGCGATCGAACAAGTTTTAAGAGAGAAGAAATATAAGCTGCACTATATTAACCAACCCATGGTGGTTTACATCACAGGTGGTAATGATCAATTGAGAAACCGCAATTTAAGCATCCGCCGCAGGGTGATTAATGTGGTGTGTGGCCTTTGGCGTAAATCTAGAATCAGTCAAAAACTGAGAGATGAATTTTCGCTGACATAATTAGATTTTAAATTGCAGCGCAAACTATTTTGGTATGAAAGTATGGCATGTTACTCGCACACTATACGGAGGTGCGGGCATTTATGCGCAGCGTTTGAGTGATGCATTAAGGAATGCTGGGGTTGATAGCTGCACTCTAAGTTCTGATGAATCTGCAGGTCATGGAGCTCGTAGCCTAGACGAGAATCAGTCTAGCTTGGCGAGTTTTTCTACTAGGGTTACTCGCTCTTTGTCGCACAGGTTAACTTCGGCGCCCTTTCATACACTAGCTAATATGAATACTTACAGTGCTGAGGAAATGCCTCAGCCCGGCGATGTTGTTCATCTTCATAGTTTGACAGGCTGGATGGGGCTTAGAGGTCTAAAGGCTCTGATTCCTGATGGTGTTAGGGTTTTTTGGACGGTGCATGATCTGTGGCCACTTAGTGGTGGCTGTATTCTTTATTCAGGATGTGATGCTTTTCGTAGTCGCTGTGACAATTGCCCAGTCTTGAATTATGGGTTTAAAAATTTGGCGAAGATGGAGTTGAGTCACAAAGCAAATTTCATGGCTGATTATCGAGTGCGACTGATTGCCAATAGTAGCTGGATAGCAGATCAGATACGGCATTCTCGGGTATTTGACGGGGTAGATGAGGTGCCCATTGTTCCGCCTATTATTGACCCCGCTTACTTTGAGTCGAATATCCCTGATATCCGCCATGATCTGCAGATTTCTGATGAAAAAATTGTAGTGTCTATGGGTGCGCGTGCCATTACAGATCGTTACAAAGGTATTCCAGAGTTTTTGACGGCCATAGCCAATCGCCCAAGACTTGCAGAGCAATGTATTATTTTACTCTTTGGCGAGGGCCATCTTGATTTTCAAGAGACACTCGATGTGAGAATATTGGGGAGGCTAAATTTAGCCAGTGAAATTGCTAAGGTCTACTCCGCGAGTGATGTGTTTGTATCCCCTTCAGTGATGGAGACTTTTGGTATGGCATTAGTAGAGGCTCAGGCTTGTGGTACTCCAGTAGCTGCATTTGATGTGGGGGGAGTTCGTGATGCCGTATCTGATGAGTGTCGGGATTTTATAGTGCCGAATGGTGATATGGAGCTTCTTTTGGATGCAATTGAATCCATCGCTGCCAAATCCGTAGCAAGTGAACGAGGTTGGCGAGTTTGTCGTGACTGGACCAAAGCGCGCTTTGCTCCAGATGTTATCGGAAAGCGACAAAGTGCTATCTATGAAGTCTAGCCAAGTATACAGCCTCGTGATTAGTGTTTATCTTTAGTGTGAAGCTTAATAATAAAAAGAAAGGTATCAATTTATAATGGATATAGCATTAGTTAGTGACGAAAATTATTTTCCGGGCTTGTGGGTCACCATTCTTAGTTTGTTAGCTAAGTCTGAAGATGCGAGCACTATCAACCTGTATGTAGTAGACTCAGGAATTACTGATGAATCATGGTTGAGGTTATCTGAAGCTGTGAGTCAGCACCCTAAACCGCCTCAACTGATCCGCACAATTTTTTCCCGAGAGAAGCTAGATGACTACAAGTTTCCCGGTACAAGGGGGCCATTACCTTATGCTAGGCTATTTCTACCAGAGCTTTTGCAATCGGATAAGGTTCTCTACCTAGATGCAGATTTGCTGGTTTGTAGAGATGTTATAGAACTCGATACGCTAGAGCTGAACGGCTATGCATGTGCATCAGTTCTCAATGAAGACGGGGCCACTATAGATTTCGATTTTTCGAATGAGAAATGTAGGGAGCTAAACATCGACCCCAAGTCAAATTACTTCAATACGGGGTTGTTGTTCATGAATCTGGATTACTGGAGAGCTCATGATATGACGCGCAAGTGTTTAGATTTTTTGGGTAAGCATGAGTGTAAACTGGTAGATCAATCGGCAATCAATGCGGTGATGAACAATGCTATATTGCCGATAGATAGAAGCTGGAATCGGCTGTCTAATTTTTTGACTCCTGCCGAGCTGGCATCAGCTAACTGTATCGTGCATTATACATCGCGAAATCCATGGATGTATCAAGGTGACGTATTGTCGATGTTGCTATGGAAAAAATTTGCTAATGATACAGGGTTATCTTTTCAACCTCCAAAAATGAAGGTCAGCATTTTTGAGCGTAATGTTTTACTCGGAGTGATACGCACACTGGGGTATGGTATAATGGCAATTTGGTATTCGATTCGTCATAAGAGAAGAAAAGCCAGCGGTTATGCATATGCATTTGCATACTGGGTGAAAGACTCTTCGATGCGCAAAGTAAGAGCACGTGATATCAGAATGGCAAAGCACAAGATGCTGAGCATTAATCAGTCACCATCATGGCTTAAAGAATCATCTTCGTGCACAAATGGTTTGGATGTGGAGTTGTTAACTCCTAGAAACCTTCCAACCAAGGGGGGCAAGCTAACTCAACTGCTTGAAAATCGAGGCCGCACTCGTGAGTTTTTAAGTGCTAGGATCGAGCGCAGGCTCCAGTCTCGCTTATCGAACCTCATGAAAGGTAAGGGAAGGTTGCGTGTCTCTGATCTGAAATCTGATGTGGTAATATCTCTTACTTCTTGGCCACCACGGGCTAAAACACTGCCGTTGGTCTTGCTTACGATATTGGAGCAAACTCTAAGACCAGCAATGATCTATGTGTGGCTCAGCCATGATGATCAGGATATGATCAGCAATGAGCATAGAGAGTTTTTTACTAAGTATGGTGTCGAATTTAAGGTTGTAGACGATCTCATTGCACATAAAAAATGGTTGCCATTACTTGAGCTGGGGCAAACCGATTCCTTCGTGATTGCAGATGATGACACTTACTACCCAAAAGACTGGTTTGATTATTTGGTTTCAGAAGCAGCGCAATATCCAGATTGTATCGTGGCTCATCGGTGCCATAAGATCAAAGTAAACCATGACAACATTCCAGAAGCATATGTTGATTGGGAGAAGGGTGTAAATGGTGGTAGTGGGAACTCGCATTTGCTTTTCCCCACCGGTTGTGGCGGTGTCGTAATACGTCCTAAAGCCATCAGTGAGGAATTTAGGCGCAGGGATTTGATTGAGAAGCTGTGCCCTCTAGCTGATGATATTTGGCTAAAAGCAGCATATCTTAAATCAGGCTTCAAATGCCGTAAAAGTCATTACTCATTTCCGTGCCTTGATTATCCAGGTACACGAGAGTCTGGGTTAGCTGTAAAAAATGTAGACGAAGGAGCAAATGATCAACAGCTAAAAGATGTGTTTGATTACTTCGAATTGAAATTGGACTAGCTTTGTGCAGATGGATTTTTGGGTTGCTGAAAGGGTCCCTTGTACAACAACTTTTTGATGTTTGATCATTTAGCAAAATTTAGATACCGCGCCGACATCGATGGGTTGCGTGCCATTGCTGTTATCGGTGTGGTTTTATTTCATGCGGGTCTGGGTGTCAGTGGCGGTTTTGTGGGCGTTGATGTCTTTTTTGTCATCTCGGGATTTTTGATCACTTCGTTGATATTAAGAGATCTGGATCGCGGCAGCTTTTCGATCGTTGATTTTTGGGAGCGCAGGGCGAGGCGTATTTTCCCGGCACTGGCGGTGGTGGTTATTGTCACGCTGATTGCCGGTTGGTTTTTGATGTTGCCCTTTGGCTTTCAGGTGCTGGGTCAATCTGTAGTGGTCCTCACTGTGTTTGCATCCAATATGCAGTTTTGGCGAACGTCAGGGTATTTTGATCCTGCTGCTGAAGAGAACCCTTTATTGCATACTTGGTCTCTCTCTGTTGAAGAGCAATTTTACCTGGTGGTGCCCTTGTTGTTGCTTCTGGTTTTCACGCTGGGACGTCAGAAGTGGGTAGGAATATTGCTAAGTGTTGGCATCGTCGTTAGTCTTGTAGGTGCCGAGATGTGGCTGAGGCGAGATCCTAGTGGATCCTTTTACTTGCTGCCATCACGCGCGTGGGAGCTGGGTGCAGGATCTTTACTGGCCTTGGCCCGCCCTCTGGCTAGCTCAAGATGGCGCAGCTGGTTGGGATGGCTGGGCTTGGCCTCGATTTTTTATGCCTTTTTTGGCTACGATGCAAAGACGGCTTTCCCTGGTATGGCTGCCATTCCCCCTGTGCTCGGAACCGTATTGTTGATTTGGTCGGGCATGTCTGATGACGAGGATATGACATTCGGTGGTGCACACCGATTGCTGGCCTCAAAGGTATTGGTGGCGATTGGCCTTTTATCCTACTCATTCTATTTATGGCATTGGCCATTTTTTGCCTTTCACCGTTACTTGTTTTCACAGGCTCCGGCAGTGCCGCTTGCTATTGGCTATATTTTCATTGCCTTGCTGCTCAGTGCGCTATCGCTACGTTACGTAGAGAAGCCTTTTAGAAAGGGCAAGTTAGTGACCTCACGGAAACACGTTTTTCTTTTTACTGGGCTTGTTTCTGCCTTGGTGCTCATTGTGGGCCTGAGTATGTGGAGAACGCGAGGAGTGCCGTCCCGTATGCCAACTGTTGTAGGGGAATATGATGCGGTAAAGGGTGATGAGGAATTTCCTAAAGCACCTTTAGCCGGATATGACGAGAATAGCTTCACCCATCTGGGGGAGCAAGGTAAGCCGTGCAATGTGGTCTTGTGGGGAGATAGTCACGCTGGTGTTCTTAAGTATATCATCGATGAACTTTGTAAGCAGAATCACAAGTCTGGTATAGCGGCAGGACGAGGTGGAGTTGCGCCAGTGGTGGAATGGAGTGGTTGCGAGCCATCCAGTGCGTTGCATGCGACGAACCTTGCCTTCAATCGTTCTGTTATGGATTACATACGGAAAGGTTCTGAGTCTGGTGAACTGAAGCATGTTATCCTGGTCTTTAGGTGGAGCTATTACATCGACACCCCCCAACGCAAGGCGGATGAACCACTTCCTGTTGATGGTTTCCCAGATGCCTTGATCAAGACGATTCAAACACTGGAGAAGCTGGGAGTGGAGGTGTCTGTATTGTTGGAAGTGCCTATTTTTGAGATGCATGTGCCCAAAGCAGTGGCTCTGCACTACTGGCGTGGCTGGCCGCTTCCTCACTTGAGCCAACAACAGCACGCGGAACGCCAGCAATCCTATAAGCCATTAATCCAACGATTACGTGAGGAAACTCCTTATGTGAATATTATCGACGCCTCACCCAGTTTGTTTTCAGAGAAAGGCGAAGTGGAGTTTCTTGATGAAAAAGGCGTCTTGTTGTATCGTGATGATCATCATTTAACCAAAACGGGTAGTAAGCGCCTCAAGCACCTGTTCGAAAAGTTGTTGCTCAATTGAGAGCCTGCCAAGATTGATTATTATGCAGCTAAGCATCATCATTCCTGTTCACAATCGAGCCAACTTATTGGCTGAGGCGATTGGCTCGATCATAGCTCAGGCTCTGGAGTCTTATGAAATCATCATTTGTGATGATGGCTCCACGGAAAATATTGAAGCTACATGCGATAAGTTCAAGCTGCCAAAAGAACAGCTGGTCTTTAGTCGCAGCGAGCAAAGCCATGGTGCTCAGGTTGCACGGAATCGAGGACTATCTCTCGCCCAAGGTGAGTTCATTATGTTCATGGACTCGGATGATGCGGTGGCAGAGAATGGACTGATGCCCTTGATCGAGGCCCTGCAGGCTGATGCTGTTTTACAATACGTTTACGGCAAAGTGAGCCGAGTCAATGAGACACTCGGGCCGATTGCCGACGATGTTCCCGTGGGGGCTTTTTTCAACGATACCCCATCAGAAATAGCTGGTTATCATTGGCATACGATGGGGGCGATTTACAGAAAGTCTTATCTTGAGCTTGTCGGTCCATGGAATGTAGAGATGACTGGATCTCAGGATTGGGAATATCAGGCGAGGGTGAAACTTGCCGGCGGCAAGAGGGTGTTTGTTGATTCGATGGTTGGTTATTGGCGCCAGCACGGTGGTGACAGAGTGGGTACGGCCAAGTTTAGACCCGATTATGTGCGTAGCGTGATGATTGGCTGTGATTCGATTTTGAACATTTCCCGAAAGAAGGAGCGCTGTGATGCCGCTCTTGAACTTAGATTGGCCAAGAGGCTGATTGTGCATGCACTTGAGTGGGGTGCCAATGGTTACACGCAAGAGCGCAAGGAGTGTTTCTTACAGGCAAAAAATTCTCTGAGTGCCAGCTCGCTTTTTAAGAGCTTGGTCTCAGTTGCCGCTTACGTTCCAGCTCTAATGGACGGGTTGATGCTGAGGCGCATCACTCAAAATTAGGGAACCGCATAGAGAGATTGAAATTATTTTACTGATGCCAAATTCAAAAAAAGTAGTGTTGCAGTGGCCCAGCTTTGGGCCTTATCACACCGCCAGACTAAAGGCGTGCCAGGCAATGGCTCCAGAGGGTGTGGAGGTTGTTGGTATCGCGGTTGCAGGTCAGGTGCAGGGTAGGCCCTGGGTGGCTGATGGCGATCTTGGCGGGGTCAAGGTAGAGACTTTGTTTCCCGATGCAATGTATCATGAGCTGCCCGCGCAGAGAGTAAATGATGCGATGAATCACGCGCTGGATCAGCTGCAGCCGAATGCTGTTGGGGTCTCTGGTTATGGTATGTCGGACTCACGTGCAGCACTTCAATGGTGTTGCAGAAACGGGGTGACCCGTGTGTTGATGACAGAGTCGAAGTATGATGACGCGCCCAGAGTCTGGTGGAAGGAGTTTCTTAAGCGGCGTTTGGTGTCACGCTTCAGTAGTGCACTTTGTGGTGGCTCACCTCACCGTGCTTATCTTGAGCAACTGGGTATGAAGCCGGAATTAATTTATGATCGCTATGATGTGGTCGATAATGAGCGGTTTTGGCAAGCTGCGGAGGCTGCACGCCAGAGCCCAGAGCCATTTCTTGAGTTGCCCGGGTTGGGTGAAAGTAAGGCTTATTTTCTGGTCTCGAGCCGCTTTATTGATCGGAAAAATTTACCACGCTTGTTGTCAGCTTATCATGCGTACCGACAAAAGAATCCAGAGGGGTGGAGATTGATCATCCTTGGCACGGGTCCTGATGAGGATGCTCTGCGTGCGCAAGTGGCTGAGCATTCGATTCCGGACGTTGTTTTTGCAGGCTTTCAGCAGTTCGATCAATTAATTGCTTATTATGCCTTTGCTGGCGCTTTTATCCATCCTGCTTTGCAAGAGCAATGGGGCTTGGTTGTCAATGAGGCGATGGCCTGTGGCTTGCCAATCGGTGTTTCTCAAACGGTTGGTGCTGCCTATGATTTGGTGCAGGATGGTGTGAATGGATTTAAGTTTGACCCACATCAGGAGAGCTCGATTGAGAATGCGCTCACTCGTTTGGCTGTAGATCCTGAGCACCGTGAGCAGATGGCTGCAGGCTCACGTGAGATTATTCAAAGCTGGAAGCCTGAGCATTTCGCTAAGTACTTCTGGGCAGCGGTTGAAGCAGGTAGGGGGTAATTTTTTTGTTAGGAATAGTGAAAGAACAAAAATTTAAATACGACGTAACGGGGGATGTGACGCCACCTGAGGTTGCTATAGGTCCCTTGGTGAAGAAGTTCTTCCATGAACTGAATGTGAGCCAAGTGGATTGGGCGGTCTTGCGGGGTAGTGAAGGTCTTCCGGATTATACGCGCTATGATATAGATTTGTTGATACGTAATGAAGACGTGGATCGTGCGGAGAAGGCACTGAGAAAGGCTGCCAATCAAGAGGGTTGGTCGGTGGTGAGAATTGTTGATAAATTTGCCTATCGATGCTGTATGCTAATCAGTTCTGGGCCGAAGCATCGTTACCTGCCAATTGATTTTTTTGGAGGCTGTCATCATCGTTTTTATTCAATCGCCGATGGTGCTTACGGACTTAAGTCTCGGAAACGAAATACCTCGGGGGTGAATGTGGTTCCCGAGGGTTTTGGTTCTGCGGTCGCTTTGCTCAAGGAGTTAACAAGGCATCCGAGATTCAAGGAAAACTCACGTGAGG